>ENA-OSJC01003217-OSJC01003217.1-marine-metagenome-genome-assembly--contig:-NODE-3217-length-11796-cov-2.669255_pt1 | contig 11796 bp, 13 predicted proteins | sample MGYA00237885_ERZ534234 | MGnify/ENA primary metagenome ERZ534234 (study PRJEB26413, sample SAMN06343907) | marine metagenome | isolation source: coastal waters | place: Atlantic Ocean: West Antarctic... | reverse complement strand
TTTTTCCTTCTGTTTTTTATCAAATTTTACCTTACGAAATATCTTATCAACCATATGATTTTAGTCATGTTGTTGGACAACTTCAGTTATTAATGTTTGCTGCCCTTGCCTTCATTTGTTTATGGCATTTTAAAATATATCCACCAGAACTAAATTCTACTGTTTTAAATAGTGACTGGATATATAGAAAAATGATGCCAGGGATTTTAGTGCATTTTGCTAATCTTAGTAAAAAAGTAACTAAAGAAATTAATATAATTTTTTACTTAATTTTATTAAAAGTGAAATCATTTTTCGCTAACTATATGATTAAGAATAAAGTTTTTGATAGAGAAGTTGGTCAAGATACTTTAATTATAATTCAAGCTTTTGCGGTTATTTTAATAATTTTATTTTTTTTGCATTATAGTGGATTTACAAGTTAACTTAGTCAATGGAGATATAGTGTAAATGGAGATGATTGGCCAATACCAAATTCCTGCAAAAAGGCAAGAAGTTTGGAAAGCATTAAATAATCCAGATATACTTAAAGAATGTATTCCAGGATGTACTGAATTAGAAGCAATAAATGCTCAACATTTAAAAGCAACTGTAGCGCTTAAAGTTGGCCCAGTGTCAGCAAAATTTAAAGGTGAAGTTGAACTTTCTAATATCATAGAACCTATAAGCTATAGAATATCCGGAGAAGGTAAAGGTGGGGTTGCTGGCTTTGCTAAAGGCGGTGCTAGCGTGACACTAGAAGAAAATGATGATGGCACAATACTTCGCTATAATGTAGATGCAAAAATTGGTGGAAAATTAGCTCAACTTGGTTCACGCTTAATCGATTCAACTTCTAAAAAACTTGCAGGCAAGTTTTTTGAAAACTTTGTTAAAATATTTGAAAATACTGAAGAAAAAATTTAACTTATTAAAAAAAAGGATAAATAAATGAAAAAAGAAAAAAAAATCTTACCTGATGGTATTCCTGCTGAAAACGTATATGAAAATACGCATGTATTGCTTTATGTTTTTTATGCTATAGCAGTTGGAAGTGTGGTGCTTTTATTGGTAAATCAATAATTGAATGATCTTACAATCTATCAAGAAAAAATTTTAATTCTTGCAAGTGAGAATAAGAAATCTATCGCTATTGAAGATTTTAATTATTCTTTTGATATGAAAAACCCTATGTGTGGGGATGAAGTAAAAGTAAGAATAAATATTATAAATAATAAAATAGTAAATATATCAGCTTTAGTAAGAGGATGCGCTCTATGTGAAGCATCAGCAGGATTAGTAGTAAAAACTTTTAATCAAAATAATTTACCAAAAAATGATTTCATAGAAAATTTTAAAAAATGGTTGAATGATACAGATATAGATTTACCAGATGATCTCCCAAAAGAAATAGAAATATTTAAGCCAATTAGAGAAATATCTAATAGACATAAGTGCATTACCATGCCTTTTGAGGCAACTATAAAATCAATTGAAAAGTTAACTATAAAAAAATAATATTAATCAGGAGAAACAGAGTGTTTTCCAAATAATATTAGAGCTCCAACTAAAACAACAGGGTATGCAATTAATATTATTAGACCTATGTCTGGATTCATTTTTTTTACCTTTTTTTAAATTAATTAATTATTAAATGATTTATAAATAAAAATACAAAAATTACTAGTACCACTACACTTTTTTTTGTTAAACATTATATAAGTTATATAAGGATATATATATATGAGTAATAGAGAAGTAATGGAATATGACGTTGTAATTGTTGGAGCAGGTCCTGCTGGCCTATCCACAGCCATCAGGTTAAAACAATTAAGTACTGAAAATAATAAAGAAATCTCTGTATGTGTTATAGAAAAAGGTTCTGAAGTTGGGGCACATATATTATCAGGCGCCGTTATTGAAACGAAAGCTCTAGATGAACTAATACCAGATTGGCAAACTAAAAACTGTCCTTTAAAAACAAAAGCTAAATCTGATAAATTTTTATATTTGACTGAACAAAAATCAATTCAATTACCTACTCCTCCACAAATGCATAATAAAGGTAATTATATAATTAGTTTAGGTGACTTTTGCAAATGGTTGGCTGACCAAGCAGAAGCCCTTGAAGTAGAGATATATCCAGGATTTTCTGCATCTGAAATTTTATTTGACGAAGCTCAAAAAGTTTTAGGCGTAGCTACATGTGATATGGGTAGGTTGAAAGATGGAAGCGAGGGCCCTAATTTTGAACAAGGAATTGAGTTGCGCGCTAAGCAAACTGTTTTTTCTGAAGGTTGTCGTGGGCATTTAGGTAAAATATTAATGGATAAATTTAACCTAAATCAAGATAACTCTCCACAAACTTATGGAATTGGGATTAAAGAGTTATGGGAAATATCTCCTGAAAAAAGTGATCCTGGAAGTATTGTCCATACAACAGGTTGGCCATTAAAAAGTGATACTTATGGTGGTTCTTTTTTATACCACCTTGATAACAATCAAATCTCTATTGGATTTGTAATTGGGCTTGATTATAAAAATCCTTATTTATCTCCTTATATGGAATTTCAAAGATTTAAACATCATCCAGATATTAAAAAATATTTAGAAGGTGGAAGAAGGATAAATTATGGAGCAAGAGCATTAAATGAAGGTGGAGTGCAATCTTTACCTAAATTAACTTTTCCTGGAGGTTTGTTAGTTGGATGTGAAGCTGGCTTTTTAAATGTTCCTAAAATAAAAGGAACTCATCTTGCAATGAAATCAGGTATATTAGCTGCTAAATCTATATTTGAAAATATTGATAACAAAGATGAAATTAAAGAATTTACTCAATCAATTAAAGATAGCTGGTTGTGGTCAGAATTATATAAGGTTAGAAATATTCGTCCATCATTTAAATGGGGATTCTGGAAAGCATTAATTTATAGCGCAATTGATACTTTTATTTTCAGGGGTAATACACCCTGGACAATTAATCATCATGGAACTGATCATGAAAGTCTTGAAAATAAAAATAAACATAAGCAAATTGATTATCCAAAGCCTGATAATGTTATCAGTTTTGATAGATTAACTAATGTATCTTTTTCTGGAACAAATCATGAAGAAAATCAACCTTGTCATCTAACACTTAAAGATCAAATGACACCAATAACAATAAATCTAGATAAATATGACAATCCAGAAACTCGTTATTGTCCTGCAGGGGTTTATGAAATAATATTAAACGATAACAAACCTCAACTTCAAATTAATGCACAAAATTGTGTCCATTGTAAAACTTGTGACATAAAGGACCCTACTCAAAATATCAATTGGATAACACCTCAGGGTGGGGGTGGACCAAATTATCAAGGTATGTGATTATTTTTGTTTTTTTTATTAATGTTATTTCATTTTATTTAATGTTATGAATTAATTTAACATGATAATTAATTTCAAAAAGGATATTATAATTTGAACCAATCGCTTGTTGGTATACTTTGGATGGTTATTACTACAATTCTTTTTGTAGCTGTTACTGCTTCTGTAAGATTTTTAGATGGAGAAGTTCCTGCCCCACAAGCAGCTTTTATGAGATACTTAATTGGAACATTATTATTAACTCCAGCTTTAATATCATTAATAAAAGTTAAACCAAGTAAACCTTTAATGAAGAAATTTTTACTAAGGGGGGTTGTCCATTCTATTGGGGTAACGCTTTGGTTTTATGCAATGTCAGTTATGCCTGTAGCAGAAGTAACTGCTATTGGTTTTCTTACTTATATTTTTGTTTCTATAGGTGCTTGTATTTTTTTAAATGAAAAATTACATAAGCATAGATTAACTGCCATTGTAATTTCATTTATTGGTGCATTAATTATTCTAAGACCGGGTTTTAAAGAAATTGGAAATGGTCAAATTGGAATGTTAATTGCTACTATTGTTTTTACTTTATCTTACTTAATTGCCAAAATTGTATCTAAAGAAAGATCATCTGCTGAAATAGTGGCTATGCTTTCACTATTTACAACAATTTTTTTAATTCCAACAGCTATCTATAGCTGGGAGCCCTTATCAATTAAGGCTCTGGTCGTTTTAACATTTACAGCAGTAATTGCTACACTTGGACATATTACTATGACTAAGGCAATTAAATCTGCTCCAATGGTAGTTACTCAACCTATTCTATTTCTTCAACTTGTATGGGCTTCAATGGTTGGTTTATTTATTTTTGATGAAAATTTTGATCCTTTTGTAATATTAGGAGGCACAGTAATAATGATATGCGTTTGCTATGTATCTTATAGAGAACATAAGCTTGGCAAAAAAATTACCCACGATGTCTTACAAAAAGTAATTTAAAAAAATTAAAAAACATGCTCCTATAACTGTCAAACCCGCAGTAGCATATATATTAGGCCCCAGAACCAACTTTAAAATTGGTATTCTAAAGTTTTCAGCCGTTGTTAATACTGACAAAGAAGTAAAACTAGTCGCGGTACCTGCGCACCATCCAATTAAATGTGCTTGCATAAGAAAGGCGGCTTCCCATGGTGACAAAAGAGGCCCAAATAATGATAGAATTGGGGCAGAAGTAATAATTGGATGGACACCTATTAATGAAAAAGCCCAAACAACAAAAGGTAAAAATATTATCATTAACCAAAAAGGAAAGTTATCTCCAATATGAGTGGTAATAAAATTTTGAATTTCAATTGATCCACTTAATAGAGATCCAATAAACATTGATATTGATATCAGTAGCATTTCATCACCAGAATTTTTAATTAAGTTTGATAAGTTTATTGTTATTACTTTGGCAGTTTCTGGTCTTCTCATCATTTGAATCAAAACTAAAATTGGAATTACAATAATAATTGCACTTAGAGCTGTTTTATTAAAGATTTGCCCTACAGCCAAAACAGATACGCCAAGAACTAATAGCCTAGATAAAATTGGTTTCACACAAGCTAGTGATTCTAAAAGAAATTTAAAAGTTAAATTACCAATCAAAAATTTCATGGTTATTAAATTAAATAATATTGCAACTATTAAACCAAAACTAATACCAATCCAAGCTGAGTTAATAGGAAGATACAATTGACCAACTGCAAAGCTCACAAAAAATGGAGACCATAATACAGCTGTATTCATTCCTCTAATAGATGCTTCTCCTGCTGCTTGCCGTAATTTTATAGTTGCATTTTTAGCGATTACAGATGAAAGAAGAGGAAATGTTCCAATATTTAAAACACCACCTAGGATATGTGAAGTTACCTGTAAACCAGATAAAATTTTTGTTGAAGTTAAATTTGACAGAAGCTTTTGAGTTTTTTCAACTGAAGGCATTGTTATGGCTGTAGATCTTAGTAACCATAGACTTGGAAGAAAGGCTGAAAAAATTATAAAAAAATTACCAGCTTTCAATAATGCTTCATCATTAGGCATTTCTGGTAAAATTAACCAAGTTGATATTAGTAAAAGTGATACAACCACTTTAGTTCCAAATCTTGATAGAACAAACATTAAAATTAATAATGCTACATAAACGGATATTATTAATAAGTTATAATTTTGATCAAAATTAAAGCCATATACTATTGGTAATACAGCAACCCAACAAAACATTGTTAAAATTAGCTTTAAGATCATCTTTTTTTATTTTTTCAAACCAATAGATTTGCCTAGAACTTTAGGGAAATCAAATTTTGCATGAGTTTTTTTTAATGTAAGGAGTCTATTATAAGCCCATAATGGATAAGGTTGTGTTTTACGAATATCTAAATTTACATTAACCAAGATCTTTTCAGAAACGGCTATGACTTTATCCCTATTTATAGAATAAATATCTAGGCATAGATGCATTCGTTTTTTGTCATGATCCACTAATAATAATCTTACTTTAAATTTTTCATCTAAAATCATTTCATTAAGATAATGATAATGCGCTTGAAGTACAAATGGTCCTTGTTTATTTTCAAGAGCATGCGTTTCTCCAATACCTAAAAAATCTTCAAGAAAAATATCAAGCGATTGATCAAAAACTAAAGTAAAAAAAGCAACGTTCATATGCCCATTAAAATCTATCCAATCCTTAATTACCTTCTTTTCTGGAAGAATAATTGGAGTTTCATAAGGCCCATCAAATCCTTTTATTATTTGTTTATTTTTTAACAAGTTCTTACAATTCTCATATATTACTTTTTTGATAAAATTTTAGTACCTTCTTCAATTCCCTTAATACTTAAAGGAACCATTCTATTTGAAAAAATTTCTTTAATTATACTTGTTGATTGTGAATGATTCCAATATTTTTCTAATGTTGGGTTAATCCAAACATTTGAAGGCCATTGGGTTATTGCTCTTTCTAACCACACTTGACCTGATTCATGATTGAAGTGTTCATTTGCTCCTCCTGGAACAATTAACTCATAAGGACTCATCGAAGCGTCACCAACAAAAATACATTTATATTCCTTCCCATACGTTCTAAATATTTCAGAAGTTGAAAATTGCTCTTTCCATCTTCGTGAATTATTTTTCCAAACACTTTCATAAAGACAATTATGGAAATAAAAAAAATTTAAATTTTTAAAAACATTTTTAGCGGCTGAGAATAAGTTTTCAACTTGTCCAACGTAATCATCCATTGAACCTCCAACATCAAAGAAAAGTAGTATTTTTATAGAGTTTTCTCGTTCTTGTCTTGTTTTAATATCTAAATAACCATTCTTAGCAGTATGCCCTATCGTTTCTTCAATATCTAACTCTTCTTCAATTCCAGTTCTGGCCCATTGCCTTAAACGCTTTAGGGCGACTTGCAACCCTCTAGTATCAAGTTCTCTGGTATCATCAAAATCTCTAAATTCTCTCTTATCCCAAACTTTTACAGCTTTTCCTTGACCTCTTTCGTGTTGACCTATTCTTATTCCTTCAGGGTTATAACCGTATGCTCCAAAAGGAGATTTGCCAGCAGTACCTACCCATTTATTTCCACCTTGATGACGTTTTTCTTGCTCTTTAAGTCTTTGTTCAAGAGTTTTCATTAATTGATCAAAGCCACCCAAGGATTTGATTTCATCCATTTCTTCTTTTGTAAAATTTTTATCTAACATTTTTTGAAGCCATTCTTTAGGGACATCAAAGGATTTCAAAATATCATCTAGTTCAATTGAATCTATGCCTTTAAAATATTCCCCAAACACAAGATCAAATCGATCTATTAATCTTTCATCTTTTACTAAACTAGTACGAGCTAAATAATAAAATTTATTCATATCATATTCAATAAAATCTAGTTTTAATACTTCTAAAAAAGTAAAAAACTCATTTAAAGAAACTGGTATTCTCGAGTTTTTTAATTTAAAAAAAAATTCTAAAAACATTTTATTATCTATTTCCTCTAGCCATAAATGCTAAACGTTCAAACAGATGAATATCTTGTTCATTTTTAATTAAGGCACCATGTAATTTTGGCAATAAATCCTTACCATCACTTTTTAATTCTAATGGATTTATATCTTCAATTAATAAAAGTTTTATCCAATCTAACGCTTCTGAAGTAGAAGGTTTTTTCTTCAATCCAGGTACTTCTCTAATTTCAAAAAATCTATTTAACGCAGTTTGTAATAACAATTTTTTAATTCCTGGAAAATGAACTTCAACTATTTTTTTAAGAGTTTCTATTTCTGGAAATTGAATATAATGGAAGAAACATCTTCTTAAAAAAGCTTCAGGCAATTCTTTTTCGTTATTTGAAGTAATAATGACTATTGGTCGTTTTATAGCTTTAATAACTTGATTAGTTTCATAAACGTAAAATTCCATTTTATCTAATTCTTGCAAAAGATCATTAGGAAACTCAATATCAGCTTTATCAATCTCATCTATTAATAGAACTGATCTTTCTTTGGTTTCAAATGCATTCCAAATTTTTCCTTTTTTAATATAATTTGAAATATCCTCTATTTTCTTATCACCTAATTGACTATCTCTTAATCGACTAACTGCATCATACTCATAAAGTCCTTGTTGAGCTTTTGTAGTAGATTTTATATTCCACTCAATTATTTTTAGACCTAGGCTTTCTGAAATTTGTCTAGCTAATTCAGTTTTACCTGTTCCTGGTTCACCTTTAACTAAAAGTGGTTTTTCAAGAGCAATCGCTGCGTTTACAGCAATAGTTAAATCATCCGTAGAAATATAATCACTAGTTCCATTAAATTGCATTAATCAAAATTCTCCAGTTTCTTTTATTAATTTAAATTAGATATTCCACTATGAATAGCAGAAATATATCCAAGGTCTACTTCATAGCACCGTTCAACTATTGAAGCATTATTTTTAAAGTAACTCAATATTGAGTTTAAAAAATATTTTTATTTTTTAATTTTAATCAAAAATATTAATGGGATTGAAAACAAACCAACCCAAAAATATAACCTAAAAGCATCTATGTATCCAATCATTAAGCTTTGTCTATTCAATTCATTGTTAAGTTTCAATATATTTAAATCATTTAATACATATGGCAAATCATTGAAGTTAACACCCTGATTCCATAATGAAACCATAGAACCAATTTCTGCAAAATTCACTTGTCCCATATGCAAAACGACAGCAACACTAACTGATATAAAAAAACTAGATCCAATATTTCTTATTAAATGGAACATAGCAGTAGCTTCTCCAAAGAATTTATTTGATAACGTAGCAAAGCAGATAACGCTTATAGGTGGCCAAGTTAAACCTACTCCTAAACCTTGTACTAAACTAGCCCAAGCAATATAAGTAAAACTTACATTGATATCAAAAGTTGACATATAAAACCCAGATATTGCTTGAATACCAAACCCAAAGAATATTATTATTCTTGGATCAACTCGGCCAGTAATTGCAATGATAGCAAAACCTAAAAATGTTCCGATGCCTCTTATCCCAAGTATTAAACCAATAATGGATTGGGGATATCCTTTTAACTCTTGAAGCAATGGAGGGAAAATGACCATTGGAACAAAGTTCAACATCCCAAAGAAAAATATTAAAATTAAACCAACAGAATAATTCCTATCTTTAAAAATGATTAAATTTATAAATGGTTTCTTTGAAGTCAAACTATGAATAATAAATATATAAAATCCTAATAAAATTATTCCAAATTCTATTAAAGTTTCCGTACTCTGAAACCAACTATTTCTTTCGCCTCTATCAAACATAATTTGTAAAGCAGCAACACAACTTGCTAGAGCTAGGAATCCAATCCAATCAAGAGGAACTCCTCCAGAAACAGGCTTTTTAGGGACCACTGCAATAACAGCTATAATAGCGCACAGGCCAAAAGGAACTAGTGTATAAAATATCCATCTCCAATTTAATATTTCTCCGAGATAGCCACCAATTGTTGGAGCAATAACTGGTCCTAAAATTGTACCCATGCCCCAAATAGCCATGGCTAATGATATTTGTTTTTTAGGAAAAGCTGCTAAAACTAAAGCTTGTGATAAAGGTGGAAGTGGAGCACCAAATACTCCTTGAGCTACCCTTGAAAATACTATTTGTTCTAGTGAGTTAGATAAACCACATAAAATAGACGCGACTATAAATCCAGAGACACTGAAAATAAGTATTGTTCTAATTTTTATTCTTGATGACAACCATCCAGCAAAAGGAGTGAATATTGCTGTAGCTACAATATTACCTGTAACAACCCATGAAATTTGATCTTGAGTTGCACCCATTGCTCCTCTCATATCTGACAAAGCTATAGAAGCTATGGTAACATTCATTGCATAAAGCATTGTAACAAATGTTGCAGTGGCAAGAATAAACCATTTAAATGACTTATTAGTTTCAGAAATTATAGGATTAAATATCATCTTAGAAAAGTTTTATAAAATTAGAAAAAGGCCTAATAATATAAGGAATAGGCTTTTCATATTTTGTGTCTATAGTTACAAAAACAGACATGCCAACACGAAGATGTTTTTTTAATTCTATATTTTTATTTTTTATAATATTACCAATTGCTAATCTTACAGGAACTCTTTGTACTACTTTTACCCAATTTCCAGATGAATTTTGAGGAGGTAATATTGAAAATTCAGAACCAGTTGCAGGACTTAAACTTTTAACTATTCCTCTCCAACTTACATTGGGATAGGAATCTGGCGTAAATATAGCAGATTGACCAATTGCTACGTTTGTTAAATCAGTTTCCTTAAGATTAACTTCCAACCATGCCTTTTCTTCATCTACAATCGCAAATAATACTTTACCAACATTTATATATTCACCTTTTTCAATAGACATTTTTGCAATTGTACCGTCTTGTTTTGCATAAACAGTAGATCGAGAGATATCTAATTTAATTTTACTTAATCTTGTTAAATTTTTAAGATAAAGAGGATGTTTTTTAGAATTTAAATATTCATCTCCAAACAAGGTAGTAAGGATAGTTTTTACTTTCTCTTCAGATAGTTTTAATTCTTTTTTGGATGATTTATAAAGATGTCGTGTATTTTCAATTTGATTATTTAAAGTAGCTAATTTAACATTTTCTATAGCTGATCTATATAAATACTGAACCTCTTCTAGTTTGCTTTTTAAGCCTACACCATTTTTTACTAATATTTTAATTCTATTATATTCAGATTTATAATACTTCAGTTTCTCATTTGCTAAACTAATATCAATATTTATAACATTGCTAACTCTTTTAATTTCTAATTTGTAAAATTTTGTTTTTTGTTTAGCAAGATTTACTTCGGCTTTAGCCTCATTTAACTTTGCTTTTCTATTCTCAATTTCTTGTTTGATTGTATTTAAGTTCTCTTGTTGTTCTAATAAATCTAGTTTTAATTCAGACGTATCTAATTTGAATAATTTATCCCCAACATTTACATTTTGATTGTCTTCAATATAAACGTCTACAATCCGTCCTGATATTTGTGATTGAATTGATATAATAGGTGCTTTTATATATGCATTTTCTGTTTTAACATATCTACCTAATGAATAATAAAAACCTATTGAAAGCAAAATGATTAAAGTTGGAATTATAATTAATAATATAAATCTAATTAGAGGTAATTTTGGATTATTATTAATTTCTTCTTCTATTTTTTCCATAAAAATTTAATTCCTATTCAATATATTTTCTGATGATTTTTTAGATAAATCTTTTTTAAGAATTTGAAGTAAATCTCTTAGTTTATTTAGATCTTTTATATCTAAAATTGATAAAGATTCTTTTCTATAATCCGCTGCCTTATCTCTCATAGAAGCTAATAGAGGTTTAATACTATCTGATAAATAAATAGTTTTTATACGACGATCTTTTCCTTCTATTTTTCTATTAACCCAACCTTTTAATTCCATTCGTTCTAACAACCTACTCAAAGGAGCTTTTTCTATATCTAAAAGTATTGCAAGCTCAGATTGATTAATGCCTTCATTAAAATATAGATAAGTTAATAGCCACCACTGTGATCTAGTTAGCCCAATAGATGCCATTTGACGATCATATAAAACTCTCAGTAAACGAGCAACGTCATGAATTAACAATCCTATATTTTCTTCAAAATTTTCTTCCAATTTAGAACCATTCATGAAAAAAGAAATAATAGTTTCCTAGTAAACTACTTAGTTAACACATTTACTATTTAAGTAAACTAAATTAATTATTTTAATAAATTTTTTCTAAACTTGACCTTTTCCTCTGAAGCATTCCAATTTCTAGAATATAGAGGTGGTTTTTCTTCACTAACTTTTAATAAAATAAAAATGGGGCCATTAAAATTATTATCAATTAAAATTGAGCCTTTATTTAAT
>ENA-OSJC01003216-OSJC01003216.1-marine-metagenome-genome-assembly--contig:-NODE-3216-length-11796-cov-5.275706_pt1 | contig 11796 bp, 18 predicted proteins | sample MGYA00237885_ERZ534234 | MGnify/ENA primary metagenome ERZ534234 (study PRJEB26413, sample SAMN06343907) | marine metagenome | isolation source: coastal waters | place: Atlantic Ocean: West Antarctic... | reverse complement strand
GTCGATGTCTTGCGTGGCCATTAGCGTCTGCCGTACAAACCAGAGTTTTGGTTCTTTATGACAGCTCCGCCCCTAGCGGCAAATGTTTTTACGTTGGTCGGCTTACCGCCAACACCCTGTTTCTTTGATCTTTTGCGGGAAACCGCCGAAGCAATTTGATTATTGCTCATTCTGGAAGCTTTGGAAGCTGGTACGCACTTGGGGTATTTTCTTTTGGCGTCTGCTTTTTGTTCTGACCGGCCACATTTATTGAACCCGCCACCTTCTTTGGGCGATCCTATATCAACCCAATTCTGTTTAAACCAATCAGTAAGGCCGCCACCCCTAGCCACGAGGTACTCGGGTCTTTTTAAGCTTGCTGTCCATCATGGAACCGCAGCCTCGACTTTGAACCATTACAGTCCCGCCGCTTTCAAAGAATCCCATTTTGTTCCGCACATTGGTCGGCAACTTACCTAGCCCTTTGTTGCTCGCTGGCACAGCTTTTAGATTTTTTTTAATTTCGCCTCCCTGGGCCGCGTATTGGCCACCCATTTTTTTGTATTCCTTGACCATATACGCATTGGCGTAGGCAGACGGGTATACATCAAATTTTGACTTGGCCTTCGACTTAGCCTTGGAATAAAGAGACGGATTTTTTACGTTGTCTGGAGTCCCGCCACTTTTCATTTTAATGGCATCCAAGGTTTTTGCTTGCGCGGCATGAAGACCACTGGCTTTTCTCAGCGCCTTGGATACTTTTTTTAATGTTTTCTTTGTCTTTTTTTGAATGGCCATCAATACATTATCAGTTGGTAGCGCTGTATTTGCAATGGTAAACATCCCAATTGCGCCTCAGCACCTCAAACCATTGGTCTAAGGAAATGACACAATTTAAATAGGGGTCTACCTCCCATTCGGGATTTATGGCGTACATGGGGATGCAAACCTGTATTGGCTTTCGGTTGTACCGAAAAATCAGAATGGGAATTTTTTCTCCGGCGGACTCGATGGTCTGCTTTAACCATTCCGGCTTGTAAGTCCAGCCCTCCTTGTAATGCTTGCATTCAACCGAGTGAAACGGGATGTCAATGTCGGTGAGGTTCGCGGTCTGATATTGATCCAGGTTGCGCTTGCAGCTGAAATCAATACCCTCGAGCTCAAAAAAAATATTAATTTTTTTTACGACGGTCCTTTCAAATGTAGCGCCCTTGGTGCGGCTCAATGCTGACATGGAAGAGCAGTATACGGAGAATCTGAAGGGCGGTACAGAATTTTGGTTACTCTATGCGGCAAACTCAGCTATAGCTATACACCCACCGCCGATTTCTATTTAGGGGGGTGCCCGCAAAAAAATCAAAGAAAACCACAGGAAAAAACTGACCCCAAGGGACCCCTATCGCAAGCTATTGATATACAAAGACTTTCTGTCGTCAGGTCGCAGTGTATACACACTTGCAACTTTTAGCAGTGACCCGTCTGCACAGAGCGGACACAATGGCGCGCGCTGGCGCATCACCAATAACTCTAGCAATATCAAAGAGTTACGATGATTTTTAATTGTTTGGGATTTTGGGGCTCGGAGCGGGCGACGGGCCCGCGCCCAGTCATATTACCTAAAAGTCTTTGTCGGATGGCTCAGTCTCTTCAGCGCCCAGAAGCTTTGAGAGCCGGTCCTTTATATCTTCCTTCGTCATAGTGTTGAGGTCCGCATTGATGTTGATGTTCTGCGATCGGTTGACGGACAGCCCAGCCAGCTGGTTCAGCTCCTTGATTGCGCTGACACTGGCGTTGTAGTGGCCTGACCCGAATGCTGTCTCGGCAATCTTCCACAGCATCGTACCCGTCTTCGCCGGCGTTATAGCATACCTCTCAGCCAGCTCGTCCTGACGAATGCGAACCGCCTTGGTGACATTCGGAAAGTTCTTGCCGTTCAGCATCTTGTTGGCGGCAGCACCAGGGAACTCAAAGCCAGCGTTTCGGGCGGCAACTGTCTGGCTGCACGCACCTTCGGTGTAATGCCACACGAAGCTCGCTTGCATCGCCGTTATCCCAAACTCCTCATCCTTCTCGAATGCGTCCGGCACGGCCACAAGTTTAGGCTTCTCCTTCTTCGGTCTACCCGCCATCTGAACTCCTGTTGCAAAACTGCTGCTTGAACATCTTCAACCCTTGCTCCTGCGTATAGACCTGCTCGCCAAACTCTGATCGCTCAGAGCAGTTCATCATAAACCATCGCATGAAATTTCTCTCATCGCTTAGCGTCTCGTCGTAATCAAAAACTAAATCCTCATCCATCACTTTCTCCCGAAATTAGGGGGTAGGGTACCCCTCTCTCCTATATATACGTTCTGGGCTGCGTATAACCACTGTTTTATAGCGTTATACTCCTTCTACATTATAGTATTATATATATAGGGTACTACCCTGTATGTAGTATTAACCCAGTAGCTATAAGGCTTTGAGCTCAGGTTACATCTCAAGGGTAGGGTACGTTAATCCTCCTCATCGTTCCTAAAATCACTGCTGCAAACTTTATACAAACTTGCACATTGCCAGAATGCACACTAATGCAGGGTGTCCATACCCCCGTCTGCCACTATCACATTCGTCAATTCCCGCACGATTTCGCAGCCCAAATCCTCACAAATAAGCTCGGCTTCTGCCCGCGTCTCCGCCACAATGTGCGGCCCAGTGTAGTCGATTCCTTCCCAGTTGAAGATCGTCAGATAGACCTTCGTGCCGCTCATCAATTATCCCAGCTCTTGTATCCAAGCGCTGGAGAAAGCTCTTGTCCGGGCGTGGTGTAGTCGAGGTCGTATATCTTCTTCCCATCGCTCTTCCTCGGTTCGACGCCGTTCATTGCTAGCACCCGATTGGCGTCCTTGAAGTCTGGTATCCGTGGGTTGGCAATCCCTAAGTCACGCAAAAGCTGGGTCATCTGCACCGGCTTGGTGTCCTTGCTGTCAAAAATAACGTGCTGCAGCACCAAGTCCTCAACGCTGGATTGCGTGCGATAGCCCTCATTCGATCGGTCAAGCATCTTCCGCTCATCGGGTGTGAGGAACCAATTCTTCTGCCCAGGCACATACAGCGTCTCTTTCACCTCGGCCCACAGCTGCTGCATATCAATGCCGTGGTTAAAGTTGATCCGCTTCACGGGTATCACCCAAAACCTACGGTTTCCCGACGTATCGGTAAGAAATTCTCTGGCGTTGACACTGGCATAGAATGCGGTACGTCTTTGATACGTTGTGCTGGCACGATCGTAAGGCAATCTAAGCTCATCATTCTTGCTGGTAATGAAAGCCTTCAGCTGATCGATGTCGGCCTTCTTGAAGGTGGACTCAATCTCGCCGAGCTCTACTATCCAATGGCTGACGGCACGCTTCACACTGTCCTTATCGGTCGGGTTGAGCATGGCACCTTCCAGTAGCCAACCCTCGTCATAATTGGCAAGCCGCTTGAACCACAGCGTCTTGCCTAATCCTTGGGCTCCCTGAAAGACTAGGATGCCTTCAAGCGAAACGCCCTTCTCCTCACAAGCTGCCGCACAACAGCTTATCAGCCACTTCTTCATCAGCATCTCTTTGAGAGCCTCATTCTCAGGGCTGCCAATGGTGTCCAGAAACTCCTGTAACCGTGAGCGCCCGTCCCATTTTCTTGATTCCATCCACGCTTTGACTGGGTTCCACTCAATGGCCAGCACCTTTAAGTAGTCTCGAACCTTGGAGTGCGGGATGCCCATCTGAATGCAGCGGTGCTCTATTTCTATCAGGCTCGCCTCCTCCTTCATATCGTCAATGAACTTGGTGTTGGGTATTTCAATCTCCATGCGCTTCTTGATGACATTGTATAGGCAGCTCACGCCATTGACCGTGAGAACGCCCTGTATGTTGTCCTTCGTGTTGAGGTATCGGCCGGTGCTGCCGCGTACAAAGTCATAATCGATTGGTACGTCAATGTTTTTCAGCGTTGGGCTGACGATTTCGCCCTCCAAAGCCTTTACCTGGTTCTTGTGGTCGTTGTAGTCGCCCTTTGATTCCGGCATGAACACATCGGCCTGACCGTGCAGTTTGCGGATCGTTTGGCACGCCTTTATGGCCTCTTTTTCGCCGGTATTGGAATCGGGGTCGTTGTCGGCAATGAAAACGAACTTCCTGTCGTTCAGAAACTCAAAAACCACCTCGGCAACCGCACTCAGGTTGTAGGCGTCAAAGCACACTATCACCGGCTGGCTAAAATCTTGGTGGTAGCTTGCAGCTGTCGCATAGCCCTCGGCAAAGTTGATTGTTGGGCTGGTTTTGAGTACTTCCTTGCCCAGAATGAAAAAGCTACCGCTTTTTTTAGAACCAGTGAGGAATTTCTTGGTGCCATCGGGGCTGATGTATTGAATACCGACGATGGTCATCTGTGCGTCGTGTAGGGGCATCATCAATAGCCCTTCTTTGTTGACCTTCAGGCCACCGTAGCTGAGCACTCGTTTTTTCTCTAAGTAAGGGTGCTTCTCGCACGGTTCTGCCTGATCCCAAAGAAACTGCGCGCGTTTAGCGGCTTTCGTATAGCTTTCCGCCTTCTTGACCTCGGCTTTGCGCTGCAGTTCGGCAATTTCCTCTCGATGTGCCTTCGTCATCTTGAAATTCTTCTGATTTTCCGGCTTCCAGATGCCTGTCGGGTCGGTGGCTGACACACGGTAGTCGCCGATTCGTCCGAACGGCACGCTTTGATCCAGCCAGAGCTGATACCAGCCAACCAGCTTGCGTGCCCCGCCGACATTGATGTAAGCGCGTCCAATGCTGCCATCCGTCACCAAACCTTTCTTGGGGTCAGGCTCGAGTCCGCTGCTTTGCAAAAAATTGCTGAAATCGCTGAGGTGATCTCCACTCAATGGCCTGTTCATATTTTTGGGTGTGGGACGACTGACTTTTAATGACATAGGCTGAACTTCAGTTTGATTTGAATTATAATGATGTGCATAATAGTATACTTCTAGCACACAGCACAACTTAAACCAATCAGAGGAAAAAATTATGGGATTAACTATTTCATCCGGCGGAGGTGACTACGAAAATTTAGAAGCCGGCCGCTACAAGGCAACTTGCTATAAGCTGGTTGACGCTGGCACACGAGAAGAATCATATCAGGACGGTCCCTTACGAAAGCGGCACATCGTCTATATATATTGGGAGATGACTCACAAACAAGAAATTGACGACGGCGAAGAGCATTGGGAAGAGGTGCGCATGGCAGATGGGCGACCATTTTCCGCGTCAAAGAAATACACTGCGTCTCTCAACGAAAACGCGGCGCTGTTCAAGGATCTCAAGAGCTGGCGCGGACGACCGTTCAGTGACGCTGATCTGGCCGGCTTTGAACTGCCCAAAGTATTGGGCGTGACCGCTGAGCTTGAAATGATTAAGCAGAACAAGGATGAGGTCAACGGTCGGGTCAAGGTTGAGGGCGTCTACAAGCCAGAAGGCGGCATGAAGAAGGTTGACACCTCCAATGAACTGCAGTGCTTTGATATTGACGTTTACGCTCAAGAATTTGCGGGCAAGAGCACAAGTGAGTCTAAATTAATGTGTGACATGCTTGAAAATATGCCGCCATGGATGGCAGAAGAGATTGATCAGAGCTTTGAGGTTTTGGCTGTGCGAAACAAAGGTGCAGCACCGGAACCAGCGCCGGCATCTGGCGGGCTGGCCGATCTAGCGAAAGACGACACCAAGGGTGATTTTGATGACGACATCCCGTTCTAAAATGAAGCCAAGTAATTCTGAATCCGTTGACCAGCCTGACCACTACGCCCTTGATGGTGGCATTGAGTGTATCGACTCAATGGTTGCCGTCTTTGGGCTGGAGGCCACACAGAAATACGCTGAGATTGCGGCCTTCAAGTATCTTTGGCGCATGAACAAGAAGAGCAAGACCTCGGTTGAGGATAAGCTCAAAGCTATTTGGTATCTGCGTTTTAGCATGGCAGACGATCCTAGAAATGACTTGAAGGTGCAGCGGTGGGACGCTCTCGATGAAGCCGAAAGCGAGAACGCCACTATCACCGCTGCCGATTATGAGGACCCTTATGACCTATAAATTTATGGACGATCCACCAGATCGCGACTTAGATCCGCCTGATCATTGGTCTTGCGAAGAGTGCGGCGCACATTTTTACCCATCGTGGGGTGATGAGCCGGTCAACGGCGAGCCTTCCCTTTGCTACGAATGCCGAACAGTTGACGGTTGAGCGTGAAAGTTTATTCTTGTTGTGCCATCGTATTTATTCTCCTGTTGTTGTCGGCAACGATCGTCATCGTGCAGAAAGCATCAGCTTACGATCCTGGCACAGCGCGACTGCCAACATGGTCTTCTCCATCAATTGAGAAATGCAATAAGCCGCTTTGGGATCGGATCAAGGATGGCTGTGAAGCGTGAAAGTTCTTGATCTCTTCAGTGGTATCGGCGGGTTCAGTTTAGGGCTGGATCGCGCTGGCATGGAGACAGTTGCTTTTTGCGAGAACGATAAGTTCTGCCAGAAGGTATTGGCGAAGCATTGGCCTGATGTACCAGTTCATAACAATATTGAGGAATTAGATGGACGACAATACAGAGGATCAGTTGAGCTTGTTTGCGGGGGATTCCCTTGCCAACCATTCAGTGTCGCCGGGCCGCAGCGCGGCGCGGAAGATGACCGCGCACTCTGGCCTGAAATGCTACGAGTCATACGAGAGGTGGAGCCAGCTTGGGTCATTGGCGAAAATGTGTCTGGGATCATCCACATGGAACTCGACAATGTGTTATCTGACCTGGAAGGTGCGGGTTACTCCTGCCAAACATTTGTTATTCCAGCTTGCGCCGTCGATGCCAAGCACAGACGAGATCGGGTCTGGATCATTGCTTCACACACCAACTTCAACAGCAAACCAGATGGCTCCCAGTATGAGGCAGAGAGATCCGGGCAGTTGGATGTGGCCGACGCCGAGATTAAGCGAATACAAAGACAGCGGTCCAGTGGGAAGCAAGAGCCACACACACATGGACGACAGGAATTATCTGTGCGCGAAAGCCAAAGACCCGAACCAGCCGTCCGCAAAGCTCAACCCAGAATGGGTGGAATGGTTGATGGGGTTTCCCGCTGGATGGACGAACCTGAAGGAATCCCAAGAGTGATAGGCAAAGTGCCGGATCGAGTCCATCGCTTGAAAGCGTTGGGAAACGCTGTCGTGCCGCAGGTTGTAGAGGTTTTAGGCAGGATGGTTATGAAGATAGAGAATGAAAGAATTCTCGAAATCAACCCTTTAGGAAATTAATTCTATGAATTTCAAAGAAGGAATCTACGAGGATCTTGACTACCCAACCTACGACAGCATACCGGCTTGGCGCAGTCACGATCTAACCGCAATCAGCAAATGCCCGTTCTCATGGAAGCATCGCAAATTCAATAGCGAGTCACCGGCGCTTCTGGAAGGTAGGGTGCAGCACACGGTATTTCTCGAGCACCACAAGTTTGACGAAGAGTTCATAATTCAGCCAGACATCAACCGGCGTACCAAGATTGGCAAGGAAGAGTATGAAGATTTCCTAATGACGACAGGCGATCGGCAGCCTATCAAGCAAGAGATGTACGATGTTTGCATGGCCCGCCGAGAGATAGTTGCTGACTTTATTCCAAAGGAATCGCACCAGGTTGAGCTCACAATATGCTTCATGTGGAACGGCCAGCAGTGCAAGGGCAAGCTTGATTGGCACACAGGCACAGACATCTGGGATTTAAAGACCTGTCGGGATGCTTCACCGCGTGGTTTCAAGGGCGCTATCAACGCATTTAAGTATCACCAGCAAGCCGCATTCTATCTAGCCGGTTGCAGGGCGGTAGGATTACCGACAGAAAAGTTTTACTTTCTAGCGCAAGAGAAGCCCCACCCCTATCCTTTTGCGGTTTATACGCTATCAGACGAGGCGATTGCTTATGCTGATGCTAAGAATGAGCAAGCCATGGCGCTGGGCATTGCTTGCAGGGAAAAGGATTTGTACCTGCCGTACAACCGAGAGGGCGTCACGGAGTTTGATATCGGCGATCTTTACTGACCCTCTTGTCTTTTGGAAGCCAGCTCTTGGGCGGTTCGTGGTAAGAGCCAAGCTTCTTAGCCACGCCGCCCCAATATTGCCGCATATCGAATGGCAGGTTGCTTTCCTTGTCTTTCAGCATTCCGGCTTCAGCTCTTTATAATCTGGCCAATGGCCATCGCAAACCATCGTAGCATAATGTTGTTCGGCCAGAACCGCGTCGTGATAGTCCATATTCCCGATAATACCAAGGGCAATAAACACTGCAACCCAGATTAGAATTTTGGTTGGTTTATTCATCTTGAATCGCCTCAAAAAGTCCCCTAATCTCATCATCGCTATACTGTGAAATAATTGTGTCTCGGACATAATAAAAAAGATTTCTACTGCTCAATGAGTGAATATTCTCAATTTCATCGTCAGCAAGAATGTCGCGCATTTTCTCAATATTCATAACTTACTCCCTTCTTCAGAATCCCAATTCCCAGCAAAGTCGGTCAAGACAACGTATTCATTGGCATCTTCTGATGCCGCATCCGTCAGGATAATTGTCGAATGACCAAAGGCGTTGAGAACTTTTGTGAACAATAGAACGCTCGCATAACCATCGATCCAATACATATAATTGCCTTCGTCAGCCTGGATAGCTTTAGACTTCACTGCCCGCATCGCCTCAAATCTATCAATCTGATCAAAATAAAAACTGCGGGTTGAGGTGTGCCAAAGACCATAAATGTCGTCTAGTTCAAAATTCAATGTGATTTTCTTGCTCATTACGCCGCCTCCTTTTCAGCATCAATTTCTCGTTTGGTCTTATATTTGCCATCTGCACAGGCGTATTGGATTTCTGTGATGCTAGGATCAAACATTACATCTACATAAAAACCCGCTTCCTGCATATATGCCAGCTCTATGTGGGCTGCAAACATTCTCGCCTCCAAATTATCATTCATCTCTGCTCGTATTTTTCCATTAATGAAAACCTTGTAGTACCTTGCACCACTAAAGCTATCGAAGGCACTTTCAATGCGATAGGTTGCATAGTTGGTGCGAGCATTCCGTCCCATTTTTCTGCTGTATTCACTGTCATATTTCCAGTCCAAATGAGGTAAATTTATCCACAACCCGATGTCACTCCGGCAGGCAGGGTGATACATCCTGTAGCTGCCATCATCCGTCATGCCAGCATGCTCGTCATCAATTACGTATTTTTTGCAGTAGATGCAGTTTTCCATGTCCTTTCCCTCTATTCAATTAACTTGCCCTCATTATACCTATGATATCGTGTCGTTGTCTAGGCATTTATGCACATTTGTGTAATTAAATTAAGATTAAATCAGTCTGTTCCTTCGTAAAGACCAACGACACGACTTTTATCATACAGCCAGAAGACCAACAGGTATCTATCACCGCCATCCACCGGCAGCCCTCGGTGAAGGTTGGTGAAGCTAGGGAACATAAGAGCATGGCCATTCGGCAATGGCTTCAGCGTGCCGTGGTTGTGGAACTCTGTACCGCCACCCTTGTATCCACCAGTGTTCAGCGGCACCACCACCGAGATGTCAGCCGACTCGTCGTGGTGCCAGTTACCTTGCTGCTTGTCCACAATGTTGTAGTTAGCAATCTGTATGGTGGCTGCATCGCGGCAGTCTCTCTGCCAGAGCGAGGTGATGATCGGGTTGATGACTGTCTGCGCCACGAACCACATATTCCGATACAGCTCTGGGCATTGCGTTTTCAACACGATCTCTGGAATCTGCCTGAGCTCATCCTCGTGCTCGTTTGTCTCAAACTCGAGCTCTTTCCGCATGATCTCAATTTCTTCGACCATCATCTTGCACCACTGGCGGCGAAAGAGCGGGAACGTGTAGACCTCTGGGAAGACCTTCTTGCAGATCTTTTTGGCTGGGGTGCTGCCCAGTTTCTCGATGCCTTCGTTTGCCCGATATTTGGTGATCAACGGCAGCGACTCTTGCACCGCCTTGTAGGTTGGCTGATGGACCATCCAGTGCGACTGCATTGAAAGCAGGGGATTTTTAAGGTAATACATATTGTTGCTAATTGTTGCATGAATCTGTAGAATCTTCTACATGAATTCACAAGAAATCTCTAACATGCCTCCAGAGACGAATACAAAAATCAGGAAGTCGCTGGCTCTCGATGTTCACACATACAATCTCTTGCAGGAGATTTGTAACCGTGAACGCCGGAGTAAGATCGATCAATTGAAAGTTTTGATCGAGCGCGAGCACCGGATGCTCATTCAAGAACCGCACCAGGCTCTTTAGAGGATGAGAATGTTTGGCAAGAAGGCAAGGCCCGTGCCTCAGTCTTATCAGCCCGTTCTGGAGGCCACAGAGGTCATCACGCTTTTTTCACGGCTCACGCTACACCATCAGGCCGCTCTGCTGCGCCTTATCTCCAGAAACTTGGTTATCAACATTGATGGGGAAACCCACATGGGATACGACTTCGATTACGAGGTCGATGGTGCGATCGTGTCAGCTAGGGAAGCTCAGGACGATTTAGACGAGCGAGCCGATACCTGATCTTTTTGCGTTCATGCGCATCGCTATTTCTCGATCGGATGCAGAGGGCAGAATTGTCGGTGACATTGATGCATCGAAACCGCTGGGCGCCCCACCTAAGTTGTTCTGTGGCATGTCTTCAAATAAGGGCAAGCTACTAACCGCAGACAATACGGGTGTTTCTTCAGCCGGCGGTACTACAGGTTCTTGGTCTGTCTCCATAGTGCCTTGTGCATTATCAATCGCTTCTCTTAGGTTTATCCTTTCTTGTAAAGGAAGATCTTCCAAAACATTTTCTGCATCCGCCTCTTCTCTCAATTGTGGCCTAATAAGCGCTTGAGAAGCTCCAGAAATAAGTGGTGCTTGGAACCTATTAAGAGTCTGACGCACTGCGTCAATGGCTTCTGTAGTCATCTTAGCTTCGTCTAGCCCGCCAAGGAATCTACTAGCGCCAGCCCTAATCAATGGATTCGGGAAACTTAACATTTGCTGTCTGGCTAAGGCAGAAAGAATCGTGTAGCCAGATCCAGACGGATTCATCTTTATCTCGGCCCACAAAGTCGGTAGCACATTTGTTCTAAACTGTTTAAGTTTTGCAATTTCGGCTGGGCTAAACAAGATATCTATAATGGCTCTTTGGTTATTGAAGACATCGTTGTAGTTTTTAACTATCGCAGTTCGCGTTATTTCTCCGCCTTTTCCTGAAAATGCTCTGGTTAATATGCCGTCCTTTAGCAAACTCTCTAATTGAATAAATTCATCTGCGGGCAAAGACTTTCTTAGCTCCGCTAAAACCAGCGGCATCGCTTGGTTTGGAGCAAACTTGTTATGACCAAACAACAAGTTAGTCACTTGTTGGGGCGTGTAGTCATTATTTGAAAGAGTTTCGAGAACTTTATTAGCTGCTCTTTGATTAGTATTTTTTGCAGATAGTTTTCCAGATATTCCAGAATATTGACGGTATAACTCTGTTGCACTTCTTAACTGATCAATAACTTCTTGATCACCAGTGATAAATCCTCTTTCTATGCCTTCGTAAATAGAGTCATCCAAAACAGACTTCATTCTGATCAAGGCGGCCTGATCGGGAGATCCCGGCGTGGCTTGCCTAATTGCCACGCCTAAACTTTTTTGATAGCCATGCACGTTAGCCAGAGCTTGATCTTTAAATTGCGGGTTTTGAGAAATCTTCTCTAATCTTTTTAGCCTAGTGACTTCTCTAGCC
>ENA-OSJC01003214-OSJC01003214.1-marine-metagenome-genome-assembly--contig:-NODE-3214-length-11806-cov-4.931452_pt1 | contig 11806 bp, 11 predicted proteins | sample MGYA00237885_ERZ534234 | MGnify/ENA primary metagenome ERZ534234 (study PRJEB26413, sample SAMN06343907) | marine metagenome | isolation source: coastal waters | place: Atlantic Ocean: West Antarctic... | reverse complement strand
GGCGTACCCATAAATTATCTTCTGTTAAAATTTCTCCTTTAAGAATATCTTTAATAGCTACGACTGATGCAAATGCAAATGCAATAGTTGGAGCTTCTTCTGTAACAGCATTCTTGTTTCCTCCACGCTCAAGAAATATAGTTTTAGATCCTTCGATTAATTGTTGCAACGCAATTGGATCCATCGAACACACAATATCTGGACCTGATCTACTCATGTTGTCAGTAAAATGTCGTTCTAGAATCGATGCTCCAAGAGCTACAGCACCAAGACAAGCATAATTATCAGTTGTATGATCAGAAAGTCCCACTACTGCATCTGGAAAAATTTGCTGTAATTTTGTCATAGCTCCAAGTCTTACTAATTTTGGTGGTGTTGGATAAACGTTTGTACAATGCAGAAGGGCAAATGGTATGCCTGCTTTTCTTAGTATTTCGACTGATGGCTGAATACTTTCTATTGTATTCATTCCAGTACTCATTATTACTGGCTTACCTGCACGTGCAATATATTTAACCAAAGGATAATTATTGCATTCTCCAGAGCCTATTTTATATGCAGGAATATCAAATTTCATTAAACGATTTGCTGCTTCTCTTGAGAAAGGAGTGCTAATAAATATTGCTCCACGACTAACAACATGGTCCATTAGTTTTTTTTCATCTCTTTCATTTAGTGCACACCTTTTCATTACTTCATAAATTGAAACTGTTGTATTACCTGGAATAACGTTTTTTGCCTCATCAGACATTTCATCTTCAACTATATGAGTCTGATGCTTAATAATTTCAGCACCTGAGTCAATTGCTGCATCAGCCATTTGTATGGCTAAATTAATATTCCCTTCATGATTGATACCAATTTCTGCAATTACAATTGGTGGTTCCTTGTGGCCAATTTTTCGACCCATTATTGAAAATTCAGGAGACATAAATATTTTTTTTTATCCATCCTTTTTAAGATACTTTCTACAATATTCCAATCATTTAGTGTGTATATTGTCGATAAGATTTTCAATAAACATCACATGATCAATTATTTAAAGGATCAAAGGTTTTCTAATAAGTTTCTCAATATTTTTTTAAGGGATTTTTAGACCTACTTCAGTCAAGAATAGCTGCTAAGTTTTTTTACAATATCTAAGTAATTGGCACTTCCTTACTATTAGATTTTTTAAAACAGTTCCAATGGTCAAGCATAGTATTTAAAAAAATTTCATGTTGTTCTGAAGACTCACTTATAGTTGGTAGTTCACAAGTTCCAGTTAATATAATTTTAGCAACCATTGGTTTTGTTAACTCACTTTGATACTCAATTAATCCATTTAAAAATTCTCCTTTAGATGAAGATGCAGTATTTTTATACTCATTAATAATCCAAATATCTTTTTTTGAGGTTTCTACTTTTAATTCACCAGCAGTAGATGTGCTATTATTTTCTGTTTGTTCATAAGAGGATCTTAATACTAGTTCAGTTCCACCAGAAAACTTTGCAATCAATTCCCCTGTAACTTCAAAATAATCTAATCTTTTGCTTTCAAACCATTTTTGATCAAGCCCCTCAGAATTTATTGACAATAAAGATTCTCCTGTCCACCATGCTACTAAGTCAATAAAGTGAATAGCATTAGTAGCCATACCCCATAAACCAGCAGTTTTTGTTACTCTTAATGGTCCTTGGCTATAGAATCTAGACTTAAGTTGTTGGTGCCAAGTCATTAATCTTCTTGGTATATTAACCCATGCACCTTTAGCTTTTTTAGTTACAATTTTAATCAAATTCAGATCCTGACTTGATTTAGCAAGCATTTTTTCAATTATCCAATATTGAGGATTCACCTTTAATGCTACATCTTCAATTAAGGAAGCGCGACCCAAAGAAGTGGTGGCAATGATTGCAAGATTAATATTTGATTTTTGATTATTTAGATCACTAACCCATTCAATTTTATGTTTGGACTTATCACCACCCACTTCCAACCAACGTTCTAAAGAAACTTCTCGAGCTTGGCTTACTGGGTCAACTGCAATGATTTTAATTTCATCTTCAATTTTCACTAGTCCCTGAAGATACCTAGATCCTAGCTGTCCCATTCCAATCAATACAATAGAAAACATTTTTTATATAAGTTAAGTTAATTTTTATATTAGCTTCAATTTGACTTTGATTTTTTTATAATTGTTTCGATTAAATGTAAAACTTTTATTGCTTCATCTAAAGTGCAAATTCTGTGATCTTTTTTATCACTTTGAATTATTTTTTTTATTTCTTTATATTGTTCTAAAAATCCAGGTTTGTATTTCATTCCTTTATAAACTGTTAATTTTTTTTTTACTAATTTTGGTATATAAGATCGAATTGGATGCTCTTTTGTAGGTTCAATTTTTTTCATTTTATCAAAAAGGTAAGCTGATTCTATAGGTTTAATTTCTAATCTTAGATTTTTTTCGTTGCAAATATCTACTTCAAAATTCTGTGGAGATCCCCAATTTAATAAACATGAAATCATGTCATTATTTTTTGATTTTAGTAAAAAATAATATCCAATATTTTTTTTTAATTTATAAGAATTTACAACTTTCAAATCTTTAAAATAAAAAATTAGTAGATCTATGATGTGACTTCCATTGCTAATAAACCAGTGAAGAGTTTTTATCGTATCTGGTATTTTAACATTTACAAAACATTGTTTACTAGAATCTATAAATTTTTTACCCTCTATTATTGAAGGATAAAATCTTCTATTATATAAGAAAAAAATTTTAGATTTTCTTTTTTTTTTTATTTTTATTAAATCAACAGACTTAAGAGAACCAGGTTTTTCAACAAAAATTGGTTTATTAATTTGGCATAACCTCATAAGATATTTTGCAGTAACTTCTGACTTTATTGATAAAATAAAAGCATCTAAATTTTTACTTTTATTTAGAAAATCTTTAAAAGACTTCTCGGGAAAAATAATTTTGTTAACCTTGGAAAAATTACAAGCCTTAATATAATTTCGAGAATAAAATAATCTCACCTCAAAGCCAGCTTTCTTTAAAGCTGGAATATGAAAGTTAGAAATTGGTCCAGAGCCAATGTAGCCTATTTGTATTTTTTTCATTTATAGATTAAATTTATTTTATTAAGTTATCACAAGTATAATTAGTTGTATCTTTAAAATTCTGTATCTTCTGTCAAATTTTCATAAAAAGAACAAATAGTTTGCTCTATTATTTTAAGCTCTTTAATATTGACTTGAACTCCATTAGTTTTTATTGATCTTGCTTTATCAATTAATAGTGTTTTCCTTGTTGCATAATGACCAAAAATTTTAAAAGTACTGATAATGTTTAAGGTGTGATTCTTACCTGTCAACTTGTTGATTTAACAACATGCTGAATCCATTCAAGCTATAAACTCTTCTTTATTTTTTTTGTTAAGCCACCATTCCGCGAATGTTGCACTAGAAATCATACTTGGACTTGTACCGCGTATTGGTTCAGCTTCATCAGATCTTAACCACATCAACTCAGGAATAACTAAACTTTTTCACTTCCATCAATAACTATAACTACAGCATCTTTATCAGACCAATATTCCATAGATCTTAATACAAAATTTTTTCTTTGATATGTTGATAAAATAACAGTTAAAATTTAGAAATAATGGAATATAAGATAAAGTATTAACATTTTTCATCACCTCTCTTCACCTGCTAATCAAAGTATCTGCAAGTGGGGTACTGAAATCAAAAATTTCACTCCTTTTTTTTTTAAGTCAGCATTCTGTTGTATTACTTCATCTGCTATATTCCATGGTAATATCAAGACATAATCTGGAAGTGCTTTTTGAAGAAATTCTGGGAGTAGAATAGGAATATGGCTACCAGGCATGAATTTACCTTGTTTTGCTGATGCTGCATCACAGACAAATGGTATTAGATCTGGTTTTATACCAGCATAGTTCAATAAAGTGTTACCCTTGGCAGCAGCGCCATAGGCAACTACCTTTTTACCAATTCGTTTTTGCTCTATCAGAAAACTAAGTAAATCATCCTTGATTTTTTCTGCACGAGGCTGGAAAGTAAGGTAAGTATCTAATTGTTGTAAGCCATGCTCTATTTTCTCTTTTTGAATTAATTTACTCACAGATTTTTGGGTTTCAAAATTTTCATTAAAGTGACAACCATAGACACGAAGACTGCCACCATGCGTCGACAATTCTTCTACATTACAGATTCTTAAACCAGCAGCTTCAAAAATTTTACTCACAGTATAAAGAGAAAGATAAGAATAATGTTCATGATAAATTGTATCAAACTGAACATGCTTGATCAGTTGCATCAAATGAGGAAATTCAAGGGTTATGATACCACCAGGTTTTAAGATTTGCTTAAGACCAAGGGTAAAATCATTAATATCAGGAACGTGAGCAAAAACATTATTACAAATAATAAGATCTGCTTGTTTTCCCTTGGCAGCAAGTTCTTTACCAAGAGCTTTACTAAAGAATTTTCTAAGGACAGGAATGCCAATTTTTTCAGAGACATCAGCTGTACTTTTTGTGGGCTCTATACCTAAACAAGGAATGCCTGCTGCAAAAAAATTTTTAAGTAAATAACCATCATTTGAAGCTACTTCGATTACATAACTATCACTATTAAGATCAAATTCTTCAATCATCTTTTCTGTATAATTTAAAGCATGTTTCATCCAGCTAGATGAAGTGCTAGAAAAGTAAGCATATTTTGAAGTAAATAAAATATCAGCATCAGTATAATCTTCTGTCTGAACTAACCAGCAGTGATCACAAACACGAACTCTAAGTGGATAATAAATCTCTGGTTTATTCAAACCTTCCTTATTTATATAGGCGTTAGAAGGTGGTGCAAAACCAAGGTCTAAGAAAGTGTGTTGTAAAGATTTTTTACAATGACGACAATTCATAATATTTCAATTCCCAAAAAATCATTGCTTAACATTTTATGATTAATATCACGTTTTGATCTTTCTGTAATTGGTCTTGGCCATTCAATTGCAAGAATAGGATCAAGAGCATTAAGTGCACCTTCATTATTAGCATTATAATCCGCTGTATGGAAATATATCATTTCACAATCACTTGTAAGTGTTTGAAATCCATGTGCAAACCCCTCAGGTATAAATAAACTTTGCAAATTATCTCTGGACAAAGTTAAAGCAAAATATTGAAGAAAGGTTGGTGATCCCTTACGTAAATCAACAGCTACATCCCACACCTTTCCTTTGAGGCAAGAAACTATTTTAGCTTCTGCATAAAGTGCATTTTGAAAATGTAGACCTCGAATTGAACCTTCTTTGCTTGTAAGTGTATGGTTAATCTGTTGAATAGTTTTTTCTTTTAATAGAAACTTTAAAGTTTTTTGACAAAACATGCGCTCTAGAAAACCACGCTCATCATTTAGAGGGTGTCTCTCAATTATTTGAAGTCCGGCAATGGGTGTTTTTTGGAAAGTGAGATTACTCATATTGCTATATAAGATTTGATTTGGTTAATAGAAATTTCCTTCATTGACTTCCCTTGTTTCCAGGCCTGATGCCAATCGATAGTCATATCTAAAGCTTTTGTTAAGTCCCACCGTGGTGACCAATTTAATCTAGATTTTGATTTAGAGATATCAAGATTTAACAATCCAGCCTCATGAAGATGAGGAGTTCCTATAAGTTCCCATTTGGAACCAGATATTTTATTACAAAGTCTTTCTACAATCCAAGAAACTGCTTTATTATCTTCCTTTTCAGGACCAAAATTCCATGCCTCTGAATAACTAGAATCGTTTACTACAAGTTTTTCTGCAAGTGCCAGATAACCAAAGACTGGCTCAAGAACGTGCTGCCATGGTCGAATAGCATTGGGTGATCGTACTTGTAATGTCTCACCCACATCTAATGCCCGAAAGAAGTCAGGGATTAGACGATCAGCTGCCCAATCACCTCCTCCAATTACATTGCCTGCTCGAACACTGGCAAGTTGCAGTCCTAAATCAATGTAAAAAGATTTTTGGTAAGCTTCTGTAACTAGTTCAGCACAAGCCTTACTGCTCGAGTATGGATCGTGACCACCTAACTGATCATTTTCTCTATAGGGTATAATTTGCTCATGGTTTTTATAACATTTATCACTCGTAACAATAATTACTGCTTTTACAGTTTCTGATTGTCTGGCAGCTTCCAAAGTATTTACAGTGCCAATAACATTGGTTGTAAAAGTATCTACTGGCATTGTATAGGACTTACGAACTAACGGCTGAGCAGCCATATGAATCACTATAGAAGGTTTTGCTGCATTCATCTCTTGTATTAATGTTTTTAAATCAAGAATATTTGCAATTTTAGAATTTGATAGATGTGTTTCAAGTTTTGTTTCTACAAAAAAACTTGGTGTAGTTGGTGGTGCAAGTGAGTAACCAAAAACATTAGCTCCCATTTGAGAAAGTAACAACGCTGTCCAGCCACCCTTGAATCCTGTGTGGCCAGTAAGAAAAACAGAACGATTTTTCCAGAAATCTGGATTCATTACCATACTTTCCAAGGGGCCTTATTATCATCCCATAGTTTATTAAGAATAATTTTATCTCTTAAAGTATCCATCGACATCCAAAAATCATTATGTTTAAACGCAACAAGTTGGTTATTTCTTGCAAGATTAGTAAGTGGTTCATTTTCCCAGCTAGTTTGGTCATCTTTTATTTGATCAATTACGCTAGGACTTAATACAAAAAACCCACCATTAATCCAGCTACCATCACCATCCGGTTTTTCCTGAAAATGAGTAACAGAATTATTTGGGCTAATTTTAAGAGCACCATATCGTCCAGCTGGCCGCGTAGCTGTAACTGTTGCCTGTTTGCCGTGTTGATTGTGAAAAGTAATTAAATCTGAAATATTTATATTACATACACCATCACCATAAGTAAAACAGAATGCTTCTTCATCTTTGATGTGGTTTTTTACTTTCTTTAAACGTCCACCTGTCATCGTACTTTCACCGGTATCAACCAAGGTTATAGTCCAGGGCTCTACTTTGCTTTGATGTACCTTTATACTATTATCAATCATAGAAATAGTAACATCCGACATGTGAAGAGAATAATTTTTAAAATACTCTTTAATAATATAACCTTTATAACCACAACAAATAATAAAGTCGTTAATTCCATACGCAGAATATGTTTTCATAATATGCCACAGGATAGGTTTGTTACCAATTTCAACCATTGGTTTTGGCTTGAGGTCCGTTTCTTCTGAAAGGCGAGTACCAAGACCGCCTGCTAAGATAACAGCTTTCATATAAAGGTCCTTTTTATTTGGATATATTTTTTTGTATTACAATTTTTTATTAAAGTCTTCATAGTATTTACATATTAGTGGTTTTTTTTATTTTTTTGCAATTAAAATCATACCACTAGCAAATAATTTAAGATCAAAATATTTAAATAAATTTTCAAATATAGCTATAATGATAAAAATAGGCACAAAAAATGAAAAATAATCAGTTGCTCTAAAATATGTTTTTATTTTAATACCTTTAAAACCAATATTTTGAAGAAGTTTTCTCATTTGATTTGGGGAACAGTTATCAAAAAAAGCTGGAAACCCTGTAACTGTCTCAGCTTCTGGTCTTAAATGATGTATTAAAATTTTTTGTAGTTTAGGTCCAATAATCCTAAGAATAACAGAATAAAAATGATATTTATTTGGCACATAATGCATTGTAACGCCATCATGATTAAGCCCATTATAAATTGTTAATAAACTTTTTTCATTATTAGGCAAATGTTCCAATAATGTTTTTGAAATTATCATATCAAATTTTTGATTTAGTTTTTTTTCAATCGATTGTAATAAAAAAGAATCATAAACTTTATAGTTTTCAGGATTACTATCTATGTCTAAACCAAAAAAGACGTAATTTTTAGATTTTTTTAAAACTGGTCTATTGGAACCTCCAGCCTCTAAAATATTTTTTGGTGATTTATGATTTATGTAATTATCAATTAATTTTTTAAAGTCATCATTATAATTATCTGGATCACCAAAAAAATTAGGAAATCTAATTTCTAATTTTTTACAGATAGATTTATTAATTCTTATAAAATTTTTAAACATTAATAAAAAATTTTTACCTATCTATTGTTAATTAAAAAATTTAATGTATTAAATAAACTTCTAGCAAATTTCAACGGCCATAAAATAAAAGATCTTATCTTAATAGGAATTAATTTTTTAATTTTTTCTTGAATTTTCATTAAATAATTAAATTCTAAAATTTTCAGAGCTTCTCTAGAGATACGATTAGGATAAAGCTCCCGAGAAATTAAAGAATAACCAGGTTGTCCTAAATCATCATCAATAGCTACAAACTGCTCTTGATTGGGTAATGCATGCCAAATCACTGGAAAAATTTTATCACTAGAAATTTTTTCAAAATCAAATGGTAAATTTTTATGCCATCTCTTTAAATATGGCTTACGAGATAATAAAATATCAATAAAAAATTTTTTGCGCATAATACTTACGCAGCTAACAGTATAAAATTCACCCACAAGTTTACTTATTTTTAAACAATTTTTAAGGTCTAATTTATGTACTTTTATATATTTTCCTAACTTGTGTGGCTCTATTAAATTAAAATTTTCTCTTAATTTATCTAAAAAAAAAGAATACAAAAAATGATCAACATCAAATTCTTTCATTTCCATAATACAATTCATAAGATCACTTGGAGAAGAAATTAAAATATGATCTTCAATCCAATAAAAAACATAATCTGAATTAATTTTTTTAGAAATTATTAAAGAATCGTACATCCAGCCTTGTTTGCTTTGTAGATAAAATAAATTTAAATTTTCTCCCAATTCTTTTTTTAAAAAATTACCAGCCTTATATTTTAAACTACCTCTAATGTTAATTACCCATTCTTTGGGATTTATATCTCTAAAAGAAAAAAAAGAATCTTTCATTCTCTGTAAGCGTTCCTCATTATCAATAAAAAAATTTGAAAAAATTGCTAAGGATGATTGAGTCATTGTTTGTCTAGTTCTTTTTGTAACATGTGTTTGCGAGGGGTTAAACAAATTATTACTAATGATAGTTATAATATAATGTAATACTTTGAGATTACAAAAGGTATCTGTCCCACAGTTATCCCATAGAACCCGTAGTGTTATTTAGATCTCGCATAGACTTTTCTTATTGATACTTCGACCTCTGTTTGTAGTTTGAAATAAGTTTGGTCTGATTTTGTAAAGTATTGGATTAGAGTGATCTCTGGAAGATAGAGAAAATATTCTATTGCAGTATTTTACTGAGAGAAATTTTTGTTTCTCTGCAAAGCCAATAATTATTGATGTAAATGGAAAATTTTTTAAATTTATACCTAATATTAATTTATTTAGCTTTTAAAATTAATTTGGAAGATTTCTTAATCTAAATATTGATTCGATTGTTTTATAAATTATTTTAAACATACCGAATATTAATCTATTTCCAATTATTTTATTTTTTGTTAATTTTAGACCTAAGTTGAAAATAAAATTAATTCCAAACACATTTGAAGTAAGCCAGTTATCGTATTCAAAATTTGCAATAATTTTCTTTGGATGTTTATTTTTATATTCAATTTCCTGAGTTTCTAAATTTGAATACCATCGTTCAGTTTTAGTATGTGTTGCTGTTGCTCCAAATCCAATATTTTTTACTAAGTTTTTTTTAGGGATTATAGATAGTTTACTATTTTTCCAATTAGAATATAACCATCTTTCATCCCAATGTTTTGATTCATTTTTATACTGAGAGTCAAATATCCACGTCCAGTAAAATAGAAATTCTTTATTATTAATTATTTTTAGTAGTGATTTTTTCTTTTTAATTTTTGGCCAATCTTTCATTTTCTCATCATAATCATTTATTGACCTTCTCCATGTGGCGTACCCCCAAGTAGGGGAGTATTTACTAAAGATATAACTATGATTAATAATTTTTTTTTTATTTACAAATGATGTGCCACAAATTTGTGAAATTTGTTTATTATTTCTATACTTTTTTAATAATTCTTTACAAAAAATAAAAAAACTTTTGTTTGGCACGGTATCATCTTCAAGAACAATGCCCTCTTTTTCGTTTTTAAAAAACCATTCAACAGAACTTTTAACTGACTCGTAACTGCTTAAATATTTTTTTCTTTTTTTTATTACTAATTTACATTTCCAATCAATTTCAGCAACTAATTTCAAAATTCTTTTATAATTGTGGTAATCTTGAAGATTTTTATTATTTGGAGGTTTGTTTATAGCAATATAAATTAACTTTGCTTTTACTTTTTTTAAAGAGTTAATTACATGAATTGTTGTTTCTGGTCTCTTGTATAGTATGAGTAAAACTGGAACATTCATAATTTTTATATAGCTTTCATAATGGAGTTTTTAAATTTCTTTAATCTTTAATAAAATTCTCACTACGATACACAAACTTTGAGCCGTCATTGTCAAATCTAATTTTTATAAAATTTTTTAACTTAAAGTTATTCTTTATTTTCTTTTGAACATTTTTATTTGATAAAAGTAATAAAAATCCACCCTGTCCAGCTCCTAATAACTTTGCGCCATATGCTCCAAGAGAAATTAATTTGTCATACATTTTGTCAATTTTTTTAGTTGATATTTTGTTAATTTTTTTTTTCAAACTCCATTGTTTAATTAAAAATTTACCAATTTCATTTATTTCTATTTTTTCTTTGCTTAAAATTTTTTTAAATTCATAAACATCTTTTTTCATACTTAAAAGATGTTTTGATTGATCTTTATTGGGTTTGTATTGATGCGACAAAACCTTATCCGCATTCCTCTTCATGTTTGTATAAACAAGCGCGAGAGAATTTTCTAACTTTTTTTTGTTTTTTTCACTTATGGTAATCTTGCGAACCTTTACGGAATCGTCTTTAAAAAAAATAATGTGATTTAAGCCACCATAACATGTTGCATAATGATCCTGTCTTCCTATTCTTCTTTTCACTAAATCAACTTCTATTTTTGATGCTATTTCTGATATTTTTTTTTTTGTCATTGGTTTTTTTTGTAACGCACACAATGCTTTTACTAAACCAACTGTAAAAGCGCTTGATGAACCAAGCCCAGTACTAGCTGGGATATCTGAATAAGACGAAATTTCAATTGGATAATTAATTTTAAAATACTGAAGCGTTTTTTTTATAATTGGGTGATTTATTTGTGAAATATGATTTTTAAATTCTGTTTTATTCCAATGTATTTTATATTTATATTCTATTATTCCAGTTTGTTTTTTAACCAGAATATACATGTACTTATCAATGGTTGTTGACAAAACTTGACCGTTATACTTTTTGTAAAAATCTGGTAAATCCGTGCCACCACCACAAAAACTAACTCTAAAAGGTGTTTTGGTTATAATCATACTTTAAATATTTTTTATTATTCAGCTTTATCTAAAACATTAGAGTAAGTTTTCAGTTTACTTATATTTTAAAATCTTAAATTTTATAATCTATATTTACTAAAATATCTATCAAGTAAAATTTGATCGTGTCGTGTGTCTAGAGGAAACCACTTTTTTACAGGGACACATTTAAAAGATTTTATTTTTTTTTGAATAATTTTCTTAATTGTAGTTTTTTCGAATGAGTCTTCATATTTTTTAATATAAGAAAATATACTTTCATCTAAAATATAAAAACCTACATTTATTGGAATTGCTAATTCTTTTTCTGAGAAATCTTTTAATACACTATTTAATCTCAGTTTCAG
>ENA-OSJC01003213-OSJC01003213.1-marine-metagenome-genome-assembly--contig:-NODE-3213-length-11806-cov-12.027283_pt1 | contig 11806 bp, 29 predicted proteins | sample MGYA00237885_ERZ534234 | MGnify/ENA primary metagenome ERZ534234 (study PRJEB26413, sample SAMN06343907) | marine metagenome | isolation source: coastal waters | place: Atlantic Ocean: West Antarctic... | reverse complement strand
GTCAAGGTCTGCAGTAGTCTTAAGATCAATGATTAGCTTCTCATCATGATTAATGATATCAGCTTTGCCTTTCCATAGAGCACCATCGATCTCTTTAATTCCTGGTAATTCATATTCGCCACTCGAGGGGCGTATTAAAGAACGACATACATCGTTCTCTAACACTTTGTCAATCATAACCTCACAGAGGTCAACCTCGGATTGTAGCAAACACATTTCGCCACCAGAAAGCTCTTTGTACACTTTTGTATTACGAGTAGAGGCTTGAATAACCTTATACTTCTTAAGCTTTTCGGGCTCTAAGATAGCAGTGTGGAAATAGCCGCCTACAAGGAATGCAGGAATCTGGGCTTGCGGTTGCCCAAGTGACAAAGGATTTTTTAGCAAGGTAGAGATGTTTGAGTTACTTAGGAATTTCCTGCCGAATTCGCCGTAGTAGTGCTCATCTTCTCTTAACTTGTTAACTGCTTCCTCATTAGTCATATTATAGTGTTTGTAATTCTTGCTCTACTTCTTTAGATAGAACATACTTTTGCTTGATAGCATCAATCTTGCCGCCGCCTTTAATGTAGTCTCTCGCTTTTGCGAATGCAGGGTCAGTTTTTGATGATAAACTAGCTTTGTTAATTGCGGCTTTACCGTGTGTATTGCCTGCGTCACTGTCTTGGGTGTCATCGATTAAAAATAAGTTGCCTAAAGCATACTTTTTTCCGTAAGATGAAGCACTACCAAACTTTTGGGGCATTTGCATACCCTTCTGCTGAAGATCAATACCAACAACGGAAGTTGCGTGTATAGCATTTTCACCATCAGAAATTGTAGCTTTCGTTTCCATTATCGGGAAATCAAAAGCTGTTTCGATTAATCGTTCACTGACGATAACAGATACTCCTAGCTCTAATAGATAGGGTTTTGTTGCTTCGAGGATGTCTTCGGCGGACCGGAAATAGTACTTGCCGAAGGAGTTAAATCTAGATTTTTTAGATTTGAACTTTGTCTGGATCGTTGCCAGCTTTTCGTTTATGGTCATAGGGTCTGTGGGGTTTCGTTATTATTATAATTACATATATTCCATTGTTGTTAACTGAGTGTTTGTACTCAACTTACAGGTAATCAGATACTTGAGAGGCATCTGTCTTCGCTATCAATATGTCAATAGCATCCTTCTTTATCTGCGAGATGCGCACATTAGCAGTGGATACATTGATATTTAACTGGTCTGCTATTTGATTTGCTGACATTTTGTCGCTATCTAAACCGTATGACAATCTTAATACGTCATACTGCATTATGTTTAAATGCTCAGACATTAGGCTTAGCAAATATTTATTCATCAGCACCAACTTATATGGCTCCGAGGTATCAGCTACCTGGAACATTGGATTTTCATCATCATCTGTATAAGCATCGATGCTGGAGAATATACTATTGAAAAACAACGCGACCATCTTTTCATCGTCAGGACTCTTGCGTATTTCATTTAGTTTATGCTCGGGGATGCGTACGTCGCCTCTATTGATATCTATAGCGCGCCGTATCGCTCCCTTTATACGTTTGGATAGAAATGACTTAATAGTCTTTTCAGCATCCTCAGATTCGTTTATTGTAGCCCAGTCTATTTTGTCTACCGCAGCTATTAGACCATAGGAACCTTCTTGTATAAGGTCATTGATGCTCATAACACCTGATGCTTGATCCGAGGTAGAGAACTTACGCGCTAGACTTTCGACCAGTGGTAAGAAGCGAACAATAAGGTCATCTCTTTTGTAGGCTCCGAAGTCTTGCTGATCAGTCCCAGCAATAAACTTTTCGTTGGGCATGCTCGCGAGGAGGTCTTCTTTGTACATGACATAGTTTTGAATGTTATATTTTTTCATTTTGTAATATTATAGCGTTAGCATTGTCCATTTTTTCGTTACTTGCGTAGTATATGTTGTTGATCTTCAACATCCACTCGTTGAATTCTAGTCTTTGCATAGTTCTTGATTAAGTAATTCTTTTTCTTTCTTTAATTCAGTGCTCATATTACGGTGTACCGTTCGCGCGCTACAACCTAGGCTATCAGATAGCTTAGCAACGGTAATCTTATCACCTTCATCATGCATAAACAGCATGGCATCATATATCTCAGACTCAGACAACTTACGCTTACCAACCATTTGGCCAACGATGCTCATCTTCTGTTTAGCAGTTAAGCCACAGGAGTCTTTAAATATAATCTTACGCACTTTGTTAGCGGGTGGTTTCTCGAGGTCTTGCATACTCACATCGTAAATCATACTACTTAATAGTCTGGGTGATACCCTAAACGTTATAAAGCCGTGTTCTTTATCACATATGAACGATGCTAGATCCTCAAAGTCATCCTGGTGAATTGATGGGTTGAGGTACCACAATACATACAAGTGCCACTTCAGCGATTTGTATGTGTTGATTTTAGCTTTCGTAGAGAAAAGTGTATAGCATTCATGCGTACCTTCCTCGTAAAAATTACCCCACTCAAATACTTCTGAAGGTTTGTCATCGATTGGATTACGACGGTATATAATTCTCCGCCTGTTTAAGTAACCCAGATTTCTTTCTTTCAGTGACATTAGCTAGTTACTATTATATATAACTACCTATCGTCACACTACGACGCAATGTCGCATATGTAATCCCATCATTTGTTTTTGGATCAAGATCCATTTCGTTATTCGTTCCCATTATTTACGTCTATTGCTCCAGTAGGTTAATATTTCAGTGGCGGCCTTTAAGCTTATACGCTTATCAAGGTACATTTTGTTAATAAGTTTTTCCATTATTCGTAGTCGCGGATTGTTTTAAACATTGGGTGACGGTAGCTATTAGCTTTAGTACGCTCGAAGTAAGTGAACGTAGCTGTTTTGCCAAGGTAGTCGTTAATGTTTATTAGTATATCTCGCAGGGCAGCGTAGTTGTAGCCTTTGCCAGGTGGACAGCCGAAGGTAATGCCGTCAGCGTCACACATGATGAACTTGCCGAGGGTGCCAGCGCGTTTGCCTTTACCCTCAACAAAGTCAACAATAGTGGCTTCGGTGTCGTGAAAGTCTTTGAACTTTTGAAGATTGCGTGAGCGTTTACACTCATACGGTGCATTCAATCGTAGTATAGAGCCTTCGTAACCCTGGGCTAGGTTTTTTGCGTGTAGTTTGACGGAGTCAGCTTGCGTAACAACAAACATGGTGTCGACAAACAATACGCACTCAGAATAGATAGGCATAGTTTGTAGTGCATCACGACGTGTGCTGAAGTCATCATCGGAGATGAAATCATAACAGTGGAATTGCACTAGCTTAGCGGCTTCGATGCGGTCATCGCTTGTAGGCTTTTGCTTACGTACAAGAGAGATGATTTTCTCGAAGTCGTTACGAAGATCGTGATTGTACAGCTCGCCGTCAAGAACAGTATCGGGGTTGCTAGCAAAGAAATCTTGCAGTGAGTCGGTAACGTGTTGGATATTAAGCCATTGCTTTCCGGTACGTGAACGAGCGATTACTTGATTATCTTCGAGAGCAATTACACAACGTACGCCGTCAAGCTTTGGTTGCATAAATACTGGTTTTGTGTAGTCGACTTTTGTTTGATCGACTTTGTGAGCGAGCATTGGTTGTATCATTTTCTTTTCTTTATGGTATCTATTTGTTTTTTGAGCTTGGCTGCTAGCTCGTAATTTTCAGTTTCTTCAGCCAGTCGAAGTGCATACTCGAGGTCTTCAACGTCATTCGCTTGAATAACGATACTACTCTCGAGCATGTCTTCCATGAACTCAGCATCGATTGCCTCCTGACGCTCGAATATTTTATCGACAATTAAGCCTGCTAGTGTGTTCATATCTTCGTCTGTCATTATACGCGTCTGAATTTAAACTTACCGAGCACGTAGTTATTTATAAACTTGCCCTTGCTTGCAGACTCTTGCAGGCCGTGGAATAAGAACCGCGGAACGCCGTCGTATATATACCGGTTGCCGTTTTTGAATGTCAGCGATAAGAATTCATCGTCATACATATAATTTGCGGTTTGAATTGCGTCAGAGTCAACAACAATTGCTGCTGACACGTTTGATTTGACATAAGTTGATTTGTATTGCATAGTTTTTGTTTTAGTTTATTATATTATCGTAAGTAGTTCGTGTTAATCTTGTAAGCTTTTTTCTTTGAGACTCTCTCGATGCTGAAAATCAGTGCATAGCGTTTCGTACATAAACTCGGCTATGTAGCTAAGATCGATTTCAACAAATGCTTCGACAGAGCTGGAGTGTATGTCGTGCATTAATCGGAATACATCATTGACGCGAGGCTCGTAGTAATGCAGGTTTTCAGATACACAAACACTTTCGCTAGCTTCTTTAAGTAGCCACACGGAATAACCGTCAGCTGTTGATTCTTCACAGCACACAACATCAGGGTCGCGATAACTGTCGACGAAGCTAAAGTTTACGTCATAAACTTTGTTATATTCTTCAAGTATTTCGTTGAAGTCTTCAAGTAATTCTGGATTTTTCATAGTTTTTATTTTTAGTCTAGTAATATCATATAAGCTTGAGGGTTGGCTACTCTGAACCAGTCAAGCGATTTTCTCATTGTGCTAATAGATGACTGCGCTTTATCGGACTCATGACCTACAATAGATATGAGCATCTCGCAACCTTTGATGAAGTCATACATCGCTAACTCGTTAGCATTCAGTAGTATAGAGTCACCAGTGTAAGGGTTAGTAGCTTCTTCACCGTCGCTGTATTTTAGGCCGTCAAACCATTTTGGTAGCTCTTTCATATTAAATCGTCTTGTGCAATGAATATTTTGTCGTCTCCCCACCAGCACGTTATGTGATCAATTTGATAGGGCTCAACGTCGGAGAACAAGTATAGCATTCGCATGGTTTTAATGGTTAGGTCTTGCCAGTACACACAGTTAGACAAGTCGTACATAATTTGCTCGATTGTTGCGGGGTGCAGTTGCTTTTCTCTGTTGAACGCTGCTGTTACTTCGGGCGTTAATCTTTCGTCTAGTGTTTTTCTCATGTTGTTTCTTTATTATATTATCGAATGTGTCTCGTGTTTGTTTTGCAATTAGAATTCAACGTTATCTAGCCAGTTTTCCATTTCCATCTCTTCAATATCCATGAAGTCTCGTGGCTCATCGCTGGACATAGGGTTGGCATAGCCATCTAATGTCACCCAGTCGTGGTCCCAATCATAACGGTTTTGCTTAACCGCTAAAATAGTTTGCTTGATGGTAATGTTGTGACTTTCAAAGAAGTCTTCGTCATTGTAATGAATAATGTCTTCAAAGCAGTTGTTGTTCTCGCAGAATTCATTCCACTTTTGAACTAGCGCTGAGGTGTGTGGGTTATGTGCTTTCATGACAATCTATATTTTAAATCGCTAATAAGTTGCTCAGTTGCTTCTTCAGCTACTATATTGTACACTACTTCGAACTCTTCCATATTAAAGTCGCCGCCGTGTTCTTCAAATACTGTGTCGTATACTGTTTGGAAGAATAGGTCAGCGCACATATTGGATATAGTTCCAGCTAATTCTTTTAAGTCGTCTTTGTCTTGCATGCTATTTAGTATTAAGGTTGTTGTAATTCCACAACTGTCGGTGGCTGAAATTTTTGCCCTTCATGAAGGTGCTTTTTTGTTGGACTTTGATACGCGAGAATTCTCGGTAAGATAGTCCGGTACATAGACCGTAGCCGTCAGCTAAGGTTTTTTCCCATGCCGCTTTTGCTTTGTTAGCGCGAGCAGTCTCCATTTTTAATAGGGCATTTTTCATATCACTCATAGTTGTTGTTTCTTTAATGTATTATCGGCAGTTGTTCGTATCAGTCTTGCAAGTAGTATTTACTCTTGAGTGGTAGCTGGTACTTAGGTGGTGCAACACTATTGAAAATAGCGATAGCTTCTTCACTATGCCCTAGTGCCTCAATGATGTAGTAGATTCTCTTTTGGTTGTTGATACCTAGTAACCATTTAGAATGGTCATCAGAGTATTGAAAGTAGAAGTCGTGACATTGAACGGCTTGGGTAAGCGTTTCTAACGTAGATTCATAGTGTTGCATAAGTTTTCGTATTAAATTATTATTTCTGTTTGTCGTGGTATAAATCAAAGTATGCATCGAACATTAACTTGACGAAAATACCGTCTTGCTTGCGTAGGTTTTCAATCATGCCCATGTCCATGAAGTAAGCCCACGCTTCTTCGATGTCATTGTTGTACTTTGGGTCTTTGTTATCTAGCATTTTTTTAGGGCTACTCTACTTTCCTCACGCCATCCAGAGAAGCCGTTTAAATGTAAGTGAGAGTTAGCGCAATTCTTATTCTCGAATGCTACTAGCAAATCCATTAGCTTGACAATATCGTTTGGATACAACTCACGCTGGTATGAAGAGTCTTTGCGGTATAAATTATAATCACAGAAACTTTTGCTCAATCTATTCTCAGCTACAAATGCACGGCGATATACTGCGATCTCACGCTTAGGGTTGATTTGGTACATTACTATGCTACCAGGATTCTTGTTAGCTACAGCGTCATTGTAGAGTTGACGTTTACGCTCTTCGAACTCAGGTCGTATAAAGTTTTTCAGAGAGCCTGACACTCGTACATAGCCCGTCGTTGGGTAGACAGCGGCTAATCGCCCGTCAGATAGTTGGAAATGTAAGTTGCCCTTGGCAGTAACGTGGAATAGTTTCATAGTTGTATTATTTTATCTTCATTAGTATTATCGACTTGGTCTCGTGTTTGGTCTGCAATTGTGAGATGTCTCATCATTTGCTCTTTCACAGAGTCGCTTATCAAGGGCTTTGTACCCGTGGTGATAAACATTAGCCTCAACTCTTCGGTTGTCAGCATTAGTGAGTGCATAGCCATTAGCGTAGTACTACTTCAACCCAACCCTTCTCAGAGTGTTCAACATTCCAGTCGCCGCCAATCTCTTGACGTAAGTCACTACATAATTCTAGTGCAGCACTCCATAAACCTGGTTCAGGCATTTCGTCGTGTTCGTCATCCCAACACATTCGCCCTCGGCATTCGTAGAGGTCAGCATCTTTGTTAAACTCAAAGGTATAACCGTTAGTTCTTCTTTTCATAGTTTTAATTTAGTCGTCAATAACCATATCGCTAACTTTCATGCAATCCAAGTAAACCGTCTGCTTATCGCTTAAGGGTAAGTTGTCAAAGTTTGTTTGGAATCTCTCTATCGAGACCTCGTACATTAAGTTAATTTGATAGTCATTCATTTCAGTTAGTTTTATCTTCATTTATATTATCGACTAGCTCTCGTATTTATCTTGTAATTCAAATAATTCACATAAAGTCAATTCGTCAATCTCATTGGCGGAGTACATCGCCTCTAACCACATAGCGTAAGCACTTTTCATAAGTCCATTCCGTGGAACTTCTCCCACTCTTTACTCTTAGAGGTAAGTACTACCTCAAGAAGGTCTAGAGTTAAATCCTTATACGTCTCGCCATCTTCCAGCCCACAGCAGTCTTCGACAAACTTAGCGATCGACTTATGTAAGTCCCTAACAAAGCCGGGATTTCCGCTTAATGCATTGAGAGCTGACTCAATCTTGAAGTGCTCGACCGTTTCCGGATTCCAATAGAATTTTGACATAGTGTAGTAGTTTATTTGTTACATTTATATTATCGAAGATAGTTCGTATCGGTTTTGCAAAAGTAGTAGTATTATTTATTAGAAAAAAAGGAAAGGTAGGTATTACGGAGTATGTCAATGTGTCATACGACAAAATGTCAAGAGTAGCGACAAAACGTCATAGCCAGTAAAAGTGTGACGTTAGCTAGTTATATAATATAGTAGCTATCTATTGTCCTAGTATTAAACACCTAGTTTTGGTGTATAGCATCCTCGAAACACTCTCGTAGGGCGGAGTATACTCTTCCGATGTTATCTCAGCATCAGGCTTAAATGTATAGCATTTAGAGATTAGATAGTGTCTTCAATAGTTACCTCGTGGTCAATGTCCATGCGATGTCTAGACTCTGGTGCATCATCTCTGTTCACCCATACTAGTGAGTCGATTATATCTTGTTGCCAGTCTTTGAGGCAGTAGTAGTCATCACCGAATAGATCGATCGCTGCATCTTGATAGTAGTCTTGATTTGATTCTTCATTTAGTTTTTGAAAGATGTTCATAGTTTATATATTTTAGATTCATTTATATTATCGGATAGTATCCGTATTCATTATGTAGATTGCTGTGTCAGTTACTGTGAAGTGCTCTGCTGTCCATACGTCCACGGAGCTTGGACCTTCAATGATAACGTAACCTACGTTTGATTGGGTTGCACAGGATACCGTGAACATACCCAGTAGTATCAGACGCATCATACAGGTGAGTCATCATTACAGTAAGCACCCAGGGATTCTACCAGCGCGGTCTCAGCTGCAATCTGTTCTGCAGTATACGTTGGTGCATCGTCAGTAGCAGTCTCTAAGACGCTCAGGATAGCTGGTGTATCTTTCAGTACACTCGGGTAGTTTGTTGACTGTGACCAGTATCCACGTTTGATCCAGCATGGCATTATGGTCAGTTTAGGTGACATGATCTTCAATGCTTCATCGTGATTGTAAGTGACCACTTGACCCTTGTTATTGGTGAAGGTGATAATCTGGTTACGACCTAGCCAGTTGGCTCTGACTACAAAGTTCTTGCGAGTGATCGGTGGAAAGATCTGTGCCTTCTGTTCGTTACTCATTTCTGCTATAGCCTTAGCTATCATTTCATTCTTGTTCATACTACTTGTTATTAAGGTTGTAAAATTCGATTCTGTCCAGGACATCTTGTCTCGTGATCTCACCAGCCATCTGCTGTAAGATGAATGGAGTCATGTTAATCTTGTTGCCATTTGGCATAGTTAAAGTGTAATTCATTTGTATTTCTTTTAGTTACATTAATATTATCGGTGACACCTCGTATTAGATTCGCTCTAGGAGGTAATCGTCATACCACTCTTCTAAGATCTTGGTGGTTTCTTTATTAACACCCTTGTGTAAGTTGTCGCCTAGCATGAGCAGTTGGTCAAGTAATGCTTTGGTCATAGACAACTCAATGTAACTTGCTGCTGCAATTTTGTAAGCTGACAGCTCATTCTTCTGGAAGTATTGTAATTTAGTCATATTGTTTACTTTTTGTAGTTATGTGATCTTGAAGTTGAGAGAGCTACCAGTGTCGAGAGAGCAGTTAGTGCCATCAGAACTAAGAAGTCTTTGTCGCCTGTCATAGTTAAGGCTGCTGAGCCGAATGTGAAACCTGTTAGAGACGTGATTAGTAGTCCAGTTGTGTTTCGTTGTTGAGCCTTAGCTCTTGCTTGTAAGTTAGTCATAGTTAATCTTTATTAGTTACATTTATATTATCGAAGTGGTGTCGTACTCGTCTTGTAGAGTTAGTCTTGGAATTCTTCTTCAATTGATATCATCACATCTAAGAACTCAAGTAGTTCTGGTGTACGTTTGAAGTCTGTTGATGAGACGATCAGATAGATGTCATTCAGATTAGAGAGATTGTCATTGTTCATAGTGTAGTAGTTTATTTCTTGTTACATATATATTATCGATGTGGTGTCGTGTAGATCTTGCATGAAACGGTGAACGTAGAACGTAAACAATATACAGAATAGCTAAACAGAACACAGGAAATGAACAGGTAAAGGCAAAACGTAAAACGTAAAACCAGGATGTGGAACAGGGGTGGGTAAAAGAAAACGATTTCCCGTTTAGGGTATACTGTGAAAATGTAGTATTGTTACACTCAACCTCTATTTTTATCACAAAATATTTTCAGGGTTAGTTTTTTTTAAAATTTTTTTCCTATCGGAAAGGTCTGTTCTTAAAACAGTGACAATAGGTAGTTATATTATATAGTAGTGCTCTATCGTCGCACTTTTAGGTTACTCACAGCGTGCGTGATCATACGTGTATGACCTTTTAATATATAATGTAATGGCACAGAAGTTAAGCCCACAGGCGAGGCGTGATAAAGCTGCAAGGGATTTAGCGTTTGCTAAGACTCCTGCTAGGAGAGCTAAGAAAGCGCATGCACAGCGTGAGGCTAGAGCGAATCCTGCGTCAGCAAAGGGTAAGGATTATGACCATAAGGATGGTCGATGGGAATCCCCCGCGCAGAATAGAGGAAATGATGGTGAAGGCACTAAGAAAGAGAGTGGTCAGAACTATAAAACATAAGCATGTTACATGGCTAGAATAAGTACGTATGCAATTGACGCGACCCCAGAGTATGGAGACAAGGTTATAGGTACCAATTCAACCGGTGATGTGACTAAGAACTTTACATTTGGTGGTATTGCAGGCTGGATAAACAGTGACAGTGCTATTGGCATCGTAGGACAGAGCAATTACATGTTCCAAGCCGATGAACGTGCCGGTAGAGAGGTCGGTACTATAAGTTTCCCTGCTTTTGAGGGTGCCGGTACAGAGTTTAGTGCCATTACAACCCTTGTTTTTAGTGACAGTACGCGTGCAGGGTCTACGATGACTACTTATTTACTTACATTGGTGGGTAAATATGTTATTTTAGCTGATTTAGCGTCTTTAAACAGTTTTGGTATATATAAGTTAACTGCGTTTACTCCTAGAGCGGGTGAAGCGGGGTTTTACGATGCTAGTTTAACGCTCATAGAGGCCAATAACAGCATCCTTGCGGAACATATCTACGGTTACGCTACATATGATATAACGGAGTCGTCAGATGGTCCTTTTGAGTCCATAGGCCTCATATCAGAAGACGGTAGCGTGTTTGAAGTAGTAGTATCTAACGCAGGTGCTTTGGTGGTTATACCAGAAGGCTCCACGGATCCTGTTATCACATCCCCACCAGTTATTACAGGTGTAGCGAAGGTTTGGTACACATTGGGTGCTATCGCGGGTGGTGTTACGGGATCACCAACACCGATTACAACGTGGCAGTGGCAGAGAAGTGCCATAGGTAACGTATGGATAGACATACCCGGTGCAGATGCAGCAACATACACATTGGTAAGCGCAGACGCTAATCAATTTATAAGAGTACAACAAACAGCAACAAACGTATTAGATTCTGTAACAGCATCTAGTACTGCAACAGCCAGTATAGAGGAGAGCATCTTTAACAATACGCAGTGGCAAGCCATAGCCCCAGTCACATGGGGACAACTAACAGTACAAACTTGGAATTAACATGGGTACATCATTAAGCGGGCTAACGCCGGCAACTACATTTGACGGATTATTAAAGGTTGGTGACAACGAACCGTTAGACGGAACGCTGAAGGCCATCTCTACGGGTGAGGGCACGGATACAATATTGCAGTTGAGTAATAGCGCGCTGCAGATTGGCGGTGCGACTACTATTGTAGGTGAAGGCACTACATCGGCCACGGCTGCTTTATTAATTCAAAACTCAAATGGTGAGACTCTTTTAAAAGCAAATGATAGTAGAGATTTATATCTCGGCAGTTCTACAAGTCACTACATACATCAAGGTCAATTCTTTCAAGGTAATTACAGCGCCACGGGGAGTTGGAATTTTGGAACCGCAAGTGATTTAGGAGCGAGATTAGGCATCAAAGGCAGCGGAGCGACAAGCGGAACCACCTCTTTGTTGGTGCAGAATTCGGATGGAAATGATTCTTTAAAAATTACTGACGATAACGGATTGATTATTGGCAACAGCACTACGGCGGCGACACATAATATCAATTCCGCAAGTTCATTGCCATTAACAGTCAGTCGTTTGGGTGTAGTTCGTTTTTCAGT
>ENA-OSJC01003212-OSJC01003212.1-marine-metagenome-genome-assembly--contig:-NODE-3212-length-11812-cov-3.566937_pt1 | contig 11812 bp, 10 predicted proteins | sample MGYA00237885_ERZ534234 | MGnify/ENA primary metagenome ERZ534234 (study PRJEB26413, sample SAMN06343907) | marine metagenome | isolation source: coastal waters | place: Atlantic Ocean: West Antarctic... | reverse complement strand
GGATCGGAACTCTACCGTGGCCTCGGCGCCGTTGTCGTCGGAGGCCTCGCCGTTTCCACCATCTTTACCATGTTCCTCGTTCCCACGGTCCTGAGCATGGTGTTCTCATTCAGCAAGCCGAAGGCTACGGAGCTTGGACTTCAGTCCGAACCCGGAACCTAAGCCCTCAATTCAATTGCTCAGACTAAAGTCCAAGCTGCGAGTTTGCTGCTGCTGCGAGGTCGGCAAGTTTGTGACGTTCGGGGGCAGCGCCCCGGGCCATGTCTGGCTTGCCGCCGCCTTTCCCGCCGGCGATGGGGCCGAGGTCCTTGATGAGGTTTCCAGCGCCGTGACCAGCGTTGTTTCCGTCTTCACCACAAAGGGCTCCGAGGTGGAGCTTGTCGCCGTCATCGACGATGAGGAAGGCGGCGTGGGAGAAGTGGACTTTCTTGAGGGCGTTCATCAACTCCTGGAGGAGAGCGGCGGGGCCTTCGGTGGAGAGGACGATGTTGCCGGTGATGTTTTGCTCGGAGATGAGACCGTCGGCCATTTGGGCAGCTCCGGCGGCCTGCGCTTTCTTGAGTGCTTTCCCGGCGTTGATGGCGGCGGTTTTCACCTCATCGGCAGAGGCGGAATCGGCGACTGAGATCACTTCTTTTTCGAGAGCGACAAGTGCGGCGTTGGCCTTGGAGAGCTTTTCGAGAGCGACGACTTTTTCCTCGGCTTCGAGTGCGGATTGCTCGGCGAGGTAGGCCTCGGCAGCGGGGCCGCAGAGGGCTTCGATGCGGCGGACGCCACTCGCGATGGCGCCTTCGGATTTGATTTTGAAGAGGCCGATGTCGGCGGTGTTGCGGACGTGGGTGCCGCCGCAGAGTTCCATCGAGAAACCGTCGAGGGTCTTGTCACCCCCGCCGATCTGGACGACGCGCACGAGGTCGCCGTATTTGTCGCCGAAGAATTGCATGATGTCGGCGCGCTCTTTGATGTCGGTGTGGGGGACTTCGATCCAGGAGACGGTGTCGCTGTTCTGGATGGAGGCGTTCACCTTTTCCTCGATCTCAGCGATTTGCTGAGGGGTGAGGGCCTTGGAGTTGAAGTCGAAGCGGAGACGGTCCGGGGAGACGGAGGAGCCGGCCTGGGTGGCGTCAGGGGAGACGACTTCGTGGAGGGCCCAGTGGAGAAGGTGGGTGGCGGTGTGGTGGGCCTCGATGGGGTGGCGGCGGTCGCGGTTGAGCTGGATCAACGCTGAACTCTGAACGTTGAACTCCGAACTCTGAACGCCGGAGATGACGTGAGCAGTGGCTGCGCCAATTTTTTGGGTGCCGGTGATGGGGTGGCCGTTGAGGGTTCCGGTATCGCCTTCCTGGCCGCCCATTTCGGTGAAGAGGACGGTTTTGTCGGTGATGACGAGGAGGGAGTCGTCTTGCTCGTGGACTTCCAGGATGGTGGCCTCGCAGGAGTCGGTGTCGAAGCCGAGGAACTCGGTGACGGCGTCGGAGGAGAGGTCGAGGGCGCGGACGATGGTTTTCTTTTGGGCGCCGCGTGAAAGTTCGCGGGCTTCTTCCATGCGCGCTTCGACAGCGGTTTCATCGAGGGTGATACCACGCTCACGGCAGAGAAGGGCGGTGAGGTCGAGGGGGAAACCGAAGGTGTCGTAGAGTTTGAAGGCATCTTCGGGTGGGAAGGTTTTGGCAGCGCGACCGGAGGTCGCGGCCACGGTTTCGAAGAGGGTCATCCCGCGATCGAGTGTCTTGTTGAAGTTCTCTTCTTCGTTGGCGAGGGTTTCTTTAACTGTTGCGGCGCGGGTTCCGATTTCTGGGAAGACGTTTCCGAACTCGCTGACGAGGGTATCGACGAGTTTTGGGAGGAAGGCTTCTTTGCCATCGAAACCGAGGGCGCGGCCGTATTTGACGGCGCGGCGGAGGATGCGGCGGAGGACGTAGTTACGGCCGTTGTTTCCGGGGAGGATGCCATCGGCGATGGAGAAGCTGAGAGTGCGGATGTGGTCGGCGATCACTCTGAAAGCGATCGCTTGCTCGAGTTCCTCGGAGTGATCAGTGGCTCCGGGTTCGGGGTAGATGTCGGTGTATTTTTGGCCGCTCATTTCTTCGAGCTTGCGGAAGAGGGGTTGGAAGACGTCGGTGGCGTAGTTGGTGGGCTTTTCGGAGAAGTCGGTGAAGCCTTTGGTGTTTTGGATGAGGGAGCAGACGCGCTCGAAGCCCAAGCCGGTGTCGACGTGTTTGGCGGGGAGGTCGCGGTAGGTGCCGTCTTCTTCGGCGTTGTATTGGATGAAGACGAGATTCCAAATCTCGATGCAGAGGTCGGAGTCCATGTTGACGAGCTTACCGCCGGTGTCGCCGTTGGGGGTCATGTCGACGTGGAGTTCGGAGCAGGGGCCGCAGGGGCCGGTCTCGCCCATCATCCAGAAGTTGTCTTTGACGTTGCCATTGACGATGTGGACTTTGGGATCGAGGCCTTTTGATTCAAAGAGCTTGGCCCAGAGGTCGTAGGCTTCCTGGTCGAAGGAGGAGGGGTCGCCTTCCGAGGGAGAGTAGACGGTGGCGTAGAGGCGTTCGGGTGGGCAGCCCCAGCGCTCGACGATGAGTTCCCAGCCCCACTCGATGGCTTCTTTTTTGAAGTAATCACCGAAGGACCAGTTTCCGAGCATTTCGAAAAAAGTGTGGTGGTAGGTGTCGTAGCCGACGTCCTCGAGGTCGTTGTGTTTTCCGCCGGCGCGGATGCACTTTTGGGTGTCGGCGGCGCGGGGAGGATTGTAGGGAGCCTTTTCGGTGCCGAGGAAGTAGGGGACGAATTGGTTCATCCCGGCGTTCGTGAAGAGGAGTCCGGGGGACTGCGGGAGGAGGGAGGCCGAGGGCACGGGGGTGTGGCCTTTTTCCTTAAAGAAATCGAGGAAGCTCTGTCTGATGTCTGCCGAAGTCATGATGTTGGTGCTTCAAGACCATAAAACGGGGGGGATTTCGATAGAAAAAGCGGTTGGGGGGAGGAGAGTTGAGATTTGAACGCGAATCTGGCGAATGGGACGAATCTTGGTTGGGGATGAAATTTGAGCGAGTTGGGTCGAGGGGCTTCAACCACGAAAGGCACGAAACAATGTGGGAGGGTGGGCCTGCGGGTTGACGGAAGAACTACTGCGGGTTGCAGCGCATCCTCCTACGCCCTTCGGGCTACCGCGGGCATGAGACAAACGGGGCGAGATGCTCCGGCTCTTTTGGGTCTTTTACTCGACGATCCAGATGCCGACGCTTTCGGGCGGGAGATCGATGCGGGCGCGGGGGTTCTCTTCCCAGGTGACGGGATTGAGTTTTCTGCGGATGCCGAGGAGAGGGAGCCGTTTGAGGTTTTTTAGACAGATTCTTTTGCTGGGTGATTCTGGAAAAGAGAGTGATTATACGTGTCCCTGACAAGGGAGGAGATTTGGAAAGTTTATGGCGTGACACAAAAACGCCCCGGTGGTGTTCCGGGGCGCTGAGGGTTTGATTGAGAGGGAAGTTTACTTCAGGGCGCTGGCGATGCCGGTGGGGAACTTGCTGATGGGGCGGATCTTGATCTCGCGGTAGTAGCACTCGGCGGCTTCTGATTGGATTTGGATCTGACCTTTGGTGAGGGGTGCGGGGCCATACTGGGTCTTTTGGCGGGTGTTATGGAGGACCATGTTAACTTTGCCATTCACGGCGAAGGCCATTTTGTCTCCGACGGTGTAAATATCGATGGTGTTCCACTCTCCGTGGGTGCGTTCGGTGGAGGGGCCGTGATCGGTGTAGCCGGGATTGGGATCCAGTTTTCCTTTGGGGTTCCAGGCGGTATGTTTTTCTTCGTTGGGTGCGACGGTGATGTCGGCTCCGGAGGCGGCGAGGGCGATGAAGTCGCCGATGTCTTCTTCCTGGATCTGGCATCCGAGGGAGCGCTTCCAGACATTCCAGAAAGCGCCGTGTTTTCCGACGCAGTGGAGGAGGATGCCGGAGTCGCGGCGGCGCTGGAGGCGGGGTTCCCATTTTTTGTCGCCCCACTTGAATTGCATCGTGAGATGGTAGTTTTCGAATTCGGCCTTGGTGGTGAGTCCGGCGTAGATTTCTCCGGTGATCTTGAGGACGTCGTGGCCGTCTTCCTGAATGACGGAGAAGATGCGGAGGGGGTCGTTGTTGAGGCCAAGGGGGGTGCCTTTGACGCCGTCTTCACTGGTTGAGGCGGGTCGGCCGGGGATTTTGACGGTTTTATGGGGAACGCCGGTCCAAGTGTCCCAGGCGCTGAGGTTCTTATCGAGGAGGGGTTTCCAGACAGATTTGGGAGCGCTCGGGGCAGCTACTTTTTTCTTCTTCTTGGCCGGTTTTTTAGGAGCGGCGGGACGGGGCTTGAGCATTTCCTGCATGTATTCGTCGGCGCTTTTTAGCGGAAGCTTGATGCGCTTCATGCCGGGTTTCTCGTCGAGGTTGGCGTTGATCTCATCCTCGCTGGGGGTCTTTGATTTTAGGCCTCCTTCAGGCACGTCGAGGCCGGAGATCCAGACGATGGTGTTGAGGATCATGGTGCGGATGCCGTCGTTTGCCCAGTTGCGGTGATAGTGGCCTCCGGTGTAGCCGGCACCTCGAACGCCACTTTTTTGTTCGAATCCCCAGAGGAGAGACTGGGGTTTTCCGAAGCCAGCGGGGCCGTTTTCGTTCCAAAGATTGATGGTCTTCATCTTGTCTTTGTTCGGAATGGCAGTGGCGAGTGGGATGACTTTGTCGGCGAAGCGCATGTTGTAGTAAAATTCGTCGACGACCTTGATGGGCTTTTCGCAGCCGCGGCGAATGGGGTGATCGCTGGCGACCTTGATGTTGGCAACCCAGTGGGGGTTCACCGAGAAACCAGATTCCATGAATCCACCGATGGTGGGGAGGTAGTAGTTTCTTCCGTCCTCCGGCTTACTTGGGTGCACTCCGTAGTGCATGAAGAAGAGGCCGGTGCCATTTTTAGAGAGCTCCATGAGGCGGGGGTAGTGGTTCCGCACGACGGAGTCGGAGTCGCAGTAGATAATGATGGCGGCGGCTCCTTCGAGGATCTTGTCATCCTTGGGCCAACCCGAGATGACCTCGGCTTGGATGGGGAGGTCGCTTTGCGCATTGAGACTCTTGGCGAGAAGAAGAGATCCGGCACGGAATTCGTGATCTCCTGAGCCATGGCTTCTTCCTCCCGCGAGAAAGACGACCTTTTTCGCGGGAGCGAGTTTGGTGAGCACTTGGTTGAGCTCGGCGGATGGGGTGGCATCGGCGTCAAGGTCGCCGAGGGCATATTGGATGCCGTCGAGGAAGTGTTGGAGGACCTTGGGATTCCAGTAGGTGGCGTGATTGTGTCCGAGATTGGAGTAGAAGACGCGGCCTTGGCCGACTTCATGAATCCAGGCGATGGGGTAGTCTCCGTCAGCCTTGACAGAATCGCGAAGCTTGGCGGCCATTCCTTGTCCTTCGAAATTGCGCTGCTTTGACATGTCGAGGCTGAGGAGGACGCGTGAGCGCTTCCGGGTGAAGGTGCCATCGCGGTAGTGGTAGATTTCGTCGTTGAGGAAGTCTCCTTTTCCGCCCCATGCGCCGTTGAGAGGGTGGAGGGGAGATTCGACTTTAACAGCCCAGGTGCCGCCAGCGGTCCAGGGATGGGAGCCGAAGCCGCCGCCGATGACATCGGAGCCTTCTTGCCATTCTTTACAGGAATCCGAGGCGGCGTGGATACCGATGAGGCCCTTGCCGGATTTTATGAATTCGAGAAAGGCGCTACGTTGTTCCCCGGAGAGGAAGGTTTCGAAGTCGACCGAATTGAGGAGAAGGAGGGCGTCGTATTGATCGAGATTTGCGGTGGTGAACTCTGCGGGATCGTCGGTGAACTCGATCTCGTAGGCCTTCGTTTTCTCGGCCATCATCTTGAAGGTGGCGAGGCCGGTGGCGATGGAGGAGTGCGGCCAATTGCACTTATAAAAGGCGAGGATTTTGCGTGCCTTACGTGGCGTCGCGGTGAGTTTCTTGGGGATGGCCTTTTCGACGAGAGTGAGTTCCTCCTCGGTGGGGGCGTAGGTGGTAAAGAGGATCTTTTTCTTTTCAGGCCAATCGAACTTGGCCCAACCTTTCGGGGCGGCGGTGCGTTGGTCGCTTTTTTTCTGGAGCTGACCGAGAAGAGGAATGGCGATGACGCCGATGAGGGTGAGGATGGCGACTAGGAGTGCGGGCCGTTTCATATGTGGGAAGTGTGGAGGAATCAATCCGTGGGATCAATGATGGTATTTCAGGGGATGATTCAAAGTGATCGAGGTGGGGGAGAAGTGTGTTCCGTGGTTTCCGATTAGCCCTTGGCTGTTCGCTTTTTGGGAACCCGGGCCCCAGTAGGGCAAAAAAACGCCACCTTTAGTGAGAAGGTGGCGTTGGTTGGTTTGGCTGCCTTCAGCATGAACGGAAGAGCAAGTGGCCAGATCAGAGGGGATAGAAAGCTACCAGCACTGAGAAAGAAGGAGTCCGATGAACCACATGGTTATTTTTTGGGAGGGACGGGTCCTTAAGCATTCGGGAGCTTGAACTCGTCGCGGTAGGTTTCGTGGTCGAGCTTGGTGGCGGCTTTTGCGAATTCGCCGGTGAGTTTCACGCCGTCGGTGGTGAGTGGGACTCCCATGGTGATGCCTCCCTTGACTCCATTGGCAGCGAGGTGCTCCTGCATGCGTCCGAAGGCGTCGGTGAGGGCGGGCGTCTTGGAGAAAGCGGCCTTGATCTGATCGGGGTCGGCCTTCTTTCCGAGGTTTAAGGCGTGGGTGCCGAGGTGGGCGAGGGCGGAGGAATGGTGGCCATTTTGTGCGCCGCGCAGGGCATCTTGTTTTCCTCTGAGGGCGTCATCGATGAATTTGTGGATCGAGTCGCCGCCACCGGAGAACTTCTTAATTTCTTTTCCATCGTTGTCGACGACGGTGCACGAAGAGCCGTGTCCGCCGAGGATTTTTCCGCCCTCGTATTCGAGCACATTGCCAATGGTGACGCCTTGGTAGTTCGGCATGCCGTTTTTCCAATCGAGGCCTTTTTTGGGAAGTCCGCGGACTTCGAAGAGGATGGGGGCGGGTTTGGCGTCGATGTAAAGGATCTGGGTGTTGGCGGTGTCGCCATCGTCATTATAGCCGAGTCTTCCGCCTGCGGTGAGGACTCCGGCGGGGTATTCCATGGGGTCATCGAGGGCCCAGCGGCAGACGTCGAATTGGTGCGGGCCTTGGTTGCCCAAGTCGCCGTTTCCGTAGGGTGATTGCCAGTGCCAGTCGTAGTGAAATTGCTTTCGGTTTACGGGGAGAATTTCGCGCGGGCCGGACCAGAGGTTGTAGTCGACAGTTTTGGGCGGGGCGATGGGGGCAGCGAGCTTGCCGATGGATTTGCGGGGTTTGTAGCAGAAGCCACGGGCGAGGGTGAGCTTGCCGAGGTGGCCTTCTTTTACCCACGCAAAGACGTCGTTCCAGGCCTTTTCGGAGCGGCGTTGGAATCCGTGGGCGATGACGACGCCGTAGTCGGCTTGGCCGAGGGCGAGCTTTTCGCCTTCCCAGATGTTATGGGAGACGGGCTTTTCGACGTAGACGTGCTTTCCTTGAGCGGCGGCGCTAAGGGCGATGAGGGTGTGGGTGTGGTTGCAGGTGGCGATGCAGACGGCATCGACATCGGGGTCTTGGCAGACCTTGCGGTAGTCGGTGTAGGTCTTGAGGCCGGTGAGCTTACTCCGTTTTTCGAGTTCTTTCTTTTTGCGGTCGAGTTGGTCGGTGTCGATATCGCAGAGGCCCACGAGTCGCGCTTTTTTATGAGAAAGGACGCCACCAATGTGCGAGCCGCCCCGGCCTTTGACGCCGATCACGACGACGCGGAGTTCACCATTGGCACCGGCGGCGCGGGCATGGGGAGCGAGGAGGGAAAAGGTGCCTGCGTAGAGGGAGGAGCGGAGGAGGTTACGGCGATTCATTATTTTGAGAAGTTCGTGAAGTTGGTCTTGAGAGAGTCGGCGCTAAAGCTGCCGTGTTGAATGATGAGGCGGTATTTTTGGGTGAGTGATTTTCCTTTTTCGAGCAAATGATCGCCGAGATGGGGCTCCTTTTTTTTGCCTTCGAAATCATGTTGGCCAAAGGGGTTGGCGGCGAGGAGACCGTAGTCGCGGGCGTGCCACCAGGTTGGGTGGCGCAGGTTGTCGGGGTGATCCATGAGAGCGACGACGGTCGCTTCGCCCTCAGAATTGGGACCGTGGTAGGCGACCCACTTGGCGCGCTTGCCCCAAGCGGCACCGTTTTTGTGGCCTTCGGAGTTTTCGATGGAGCCCTTGGCGACCTCGCCCTTGAGGCGGAGGGAGGGAGTGAGGCGAAGGCCGAGAGAGCCTTCCTTGGTGTCGCCGAAGGTGACGTCCTCGAGCGCGGTGAGAGTGGAGGTGAGATCGATGATGAGATCCTTTTCACCCACGGAAAAAGAATAGCTGCGCTTTTCGTTGAGGAGGGCTTTGCTATCGTGTTCCCAAGCGAGATTGGCGGTGAAGGAATTTTTGGCGATCTCGCCGTAGGATTTCAGGACGATTTTTGAAGGCGGGGCTCCTTTTCTATCATGCCAAAAGTCGTGTCCATTCACGAGGCCATGGGTGAACCAGAAGGAGATGTGGTGCGGGTGGTCGCTTTGTTCGCCCGCGACGTCTTTTTTAAAAGGAAAGTGGCGGGTGACATTGGAGCCGCCAGGGCCGATGAGGGGATAGAGGCAGGGGACTTGCTGATCGGCCCGGAAGATGGTGACGAGTTGGTCGCCATTTTTGACTTCAATGGTTTGATTGACTTGCTTGAGAGCGAGTTGGCCGGAAGCCGGGAGGATGAGAGTGAGAGCTAAAAAGGGAATGCGCATAGTGGAAGATTAAGGAGATTAGGGATACGTGAAGTAAGGTCTCGTTTTTTCAATTTTCCAACTCAGGCGGTTGAAGATTTAGTCCAGCTCGTGAACGCTGCCCTTTTCGCCCATGAGTTCCTTGAGGTGGGCGTGGTGGGTGAAGATGAGAACTTGTGTCTTTTTACTCAGTTCCGCGAGCACGGGGAGGAGGGCTTTGGTTCGCTCGTTATCAAAAGTCATCAGGAGGTCCTCGAGAATCAGCGGAATGGCCTGGTGATTCTCGAGGTGAACATCGACCGCGGAAGAGGGGTGAAATTGGCAGGGGCCGTCGAGTGGGGGATCACTGAGCTATTTTATTGGAATAGAACTGGTAGGGGTGACTCTCATTATCAGAATCACGAAAGCAATGGACGAATTTCAAGAACTCGTGGATACCTATTATCAAAAGCTTTATCGCTTTGGTTTTTCCCTCGCAAAGAACCCGGATCGGGCGGCCGATCTGGTCCAGCAGACTTTCTGCATTTGGGCTCAGAAAGGGCACCGGCTCAAGGATCGCACGAAAGCCAAGACTTGGCTCTTCACCACGCTCTATCGTGAGCATCTCGGTCAGGCGCGCCGCTCTCAGCGGCACCCTGAAAGCGAGATTGGCGAGGTCGAGCATGAGATCCCGGGCGTCGAAGACGGCTCGGACCGCCAGATGGATGCCCAACAAGCGGTCGATCTTCTCGGTAAGCTCGACGAGACTTTCCGCGCTCCTCTCACTCTTTTCTATCTCCAGCAACACTCTTATAAAGAGATCGCCTCCATTCTCGATGTGCCCATCGGCACCGTGATGTCCCGAATTTCCCGCGGCAAAGAACAGCTCCGCAAAAAGATGACCGCCGAGCCGAGCAGTGCGCCGCAAAAAATCGTCAATTTCCAACCCGAATCCTTCAAGCAGACCCATGGATAAGCAACGTGCAAAATTCATCCTCCAAAGCTTCCGTCCCGATGGGGCCGATGCTCATGATCCTGACTTCGCCGAGGCCCTGGGTCTTGCGGCTGAAGACCGTGAACTTGGCGCGTGGCTCGCGAAAGAACGGGCGCGTGATGCGGCTTTCGCATTGGCTCTTGGCAAACTACCGATTCCCGAAAATCTCCGTGAAGCTATCTTTGGCGTCCTTCAAGAGGGAGATCTTGAGCTGACCGAGCTCGATGCTGCCTTCGTGGGAGCCTTGGCCTCGGTGCATCCGCCTGAAGGCTTACGTGATCAGATTCTAACTGCGATGGAAGTGGAGCAGAAGATCGAGCGCCCGACCTTCGGTCAGAAGTTTGGCCGTTTGAAATGGGTCTCCTCGGCTGTGGCTGCGGTGATCGCTATCTCTCTCGTCGCCGTCTTCACCTTTGGTGGAGGAAATGCGGTGGCTGGAACGACGGTTGCGGAATTGGAAAGCTCCACGATTGCGCTTCTGAGTAACCCGCTCTTCTCGCTCGATCTCAAAAATGATCGGCAGGCCGAGCTCTATACGTGGCTGAAAGGAAAAGCCCTGCCTGCTCCCGAAGTTCTCCCTGAAGGACTTCAAGGACTCGAAGGAGTGGGTTGCAAGTATCTTGAAATCGGGGGGAAGAAGACCGGAGCCTCGCTCATCTGCTATCGTCAAACCGACGGACCGATCGTCCATCTCGTGATGCTGAAGAAAGAGGAACTCAGTGGGGAAAAGCTCCCCCGGATCGCCGCCGCCGCAAGAAAGTGTGGCGGTTGCAAAAGTAGTGGGTGGGCGACGACCCAGTGGTCTGACGAGCAACACGCCTTCTTGATGCTCAGCCAGATGGAGCCGACGCAACTGGCAGCGCTCTTCGAGTAAGGGCAGATTTTCCAAAGGCAGTCACCCAAGCGGGTGGCTGCCTTTTTTATGAGCAATGAGCCGTGATTTGGATTCGCTGACCTCGGGATCAGGCGGATTTGCGGTAGAGCTTCTTATTGAGCCGAATAAACGAGTGGATCCAACTCGATAGCAATCCGTTCCCTCCTCGTTTTTCGAGATAGAAAAACCCAGCGAGGGAGCCGGCAAGGGCCCCGAGACAGTCCACCATGAGATCCCACATAGTATCGACGAGGCCGGATTTCTGCATGTTCATTCCAAAGAATTAATCCATGGAGAATTCGAAGATTTCCCAGACCGCTCCGATGGAAACCGCGAAACAGAAACTGAGGACGGCCAGGGCGACCGGGGGCGCTTTGAAACGGTCGCCTTCGAAGAGCATGAAGATTCCGAGGAAGCCAATGAGCCCGAAACCCACGAAACGGTCCCGATAGACAACTGGCAGAGCTGTCAGCAGGAGGGTGATGGTGGAATGCGGTAATCTAGGATTTCCCAAAAATGGAATAGCAGATGGAAATGAGGAGAGCTAACCAGATTAGGAGGACGACCTTTGGAGTTTTCGAAAAGTCGCTTATGGGTGTGGTTTTGGTTGCCTCCGAAAGCCTCGCTTAGCGCGTGGCAGAGCTTTTCCGTCTCGATTGCCAGAGCTGGAAAACGACAGCGGAGAGTGCGATGAGAGCGCCGAAGAATTCGCGGGACAGTTCGACGCGGGGATCCTCGGCGGACATCGATGTTTGCGTCATGTTGAACTTATCCTCGCCGAAAAGGTTATCCCAAAGCCCGGGGCCGCACGTCGCCATTTCGATCAGGCAGGCGACGACGGCGAGGACGAAATACCACTTCTGCAGCTTGCGGAAGCAGACCACAATAAATGCGATTCCAATGATGAGGTAGAAAAGGAGCCACAGGGCCGCATCAAGCGAGGAAGGATTCGTGTAGATCTCGGGGGCGATGTCATTTCGCTGGAACCAGGCGAAGACGACGAAAATGAGGGCGAGGGCGTAGTTGAGGAACTTCATCTTGTTGGGGATTGTAGTTTATTAGCTTACGTGAAAAGGGTAATCTCCTGTCATGTCGAAGGACGCGCGTAAGGTCTTGTTTGTCTGCACT
>ENA-OSJC01003210-OSJC01003210.1-marine-metagenome-genome-assembly--contig:-NODE-3210-length-11818-cov-4.242824_pt1 | contig 11818 bp, 5 predicted proteins | sample MGYA00237885_ERZ534234 | MGnify/ENA primary metagenome ERZ534234 (study PRJEB26413, sample SAMN06343907) | marine metagenome | isolation source: coastal waters | place: Atlantic Ocean: West Antarctic... | reverse complement strand
TCGAACGGATCCACCTAGAAGACGACGCGCCCTTTGATCAATACTCCACTCTGCAGAGCGATGAGAATGAAGCGGGATCGGTGGTTTTGGATTCCTCTTTTTTTGTGGCGGGGGATAATGTCATCGCGGTGGAGATTCATCAGCTGAGCGGAAGCAGTTCCGACATTAGTTTTGATTTGGAATTACGCGGACAACCAGCGGGCGGCGGGGGAATGCACAGCTCTTCTCCTCTGGCGTTGACTGAATCGGGTTGGTTGTATTCGCGGTCATACAATCCGGGAACCGGTGAATGGAGTGCTTTGAACGTTGCTCACTACAATGTCGAAACTGAGCCCGCCGATGCCACCAATCTTGTCATCTCGGAGTTTAGCTATCGTCCGGCCGAGCCCTCTGCTGCCAATGAAGTGGCGGTGTCGACAGACCGCGATGACTACGAATTTATCGAGTTATTGAATATAGGGAGTAAGACGATTGATCTCTCGGGTGTGGGGTTTGCAAATGGGATCAGTTTTTCGTTCGCAGAAAATTCGCTGCTCGGAATTGGAAAGCGCGTGGTCTTAGTCTCCAATGCTGCGGCTTTCTCGGAGAGATATTCCGCCGTAGAAATAGGCGGGATCTTTTCCTCGGGTAATCTGAGCAACGGGAGTGAGCAAGTCGTCTTGTCGAGTGTTACGTCGGGCGTGATTCGAGAATTCACCTACGAGGATGTTGCTCCCTGGCCAAGTGCTGGAGACGGTGCGGGATACTCGCTGGTGCTGATCGCGCCGGTGACAAATCCAGATCACAATGACCCGCTGAATTGGAGATCGAGTGTTGACATTCATGGGAGCCCAGGTGGGACGGATGCTATTAGCTACGCGGTGTGGAAATCTGCCAACGGAATCACGGATGATTTCGGAGACCCTGATGGCGATGGCTTAAGTAATCTCGGTGAGTTTGCCAGCGGCTCCGATTTTCAGGTGAGCGGATCTGAGGGTGAACTGACGGGGCAAGTCGTGGATGGCTTTTTTGAAGTGGAGATTCAACGGAATCTTCGTGCGGCCGATGAATTTGATCTGATTGTGGAGAGTTCCCTCGACCTTGTGAACTGGTCGAACGATGGAATCTATGTTGGTGAAACGAATCTTGGAAATGGAACTGCCTCTGTGGAATATCGCGTGGAAATGAATGCGAACCCGAAGAGATTTGTGAGAGCAAGGTGGGTTCTACGATAAGTTCATTCGGGAGGGGCTGATCTGACCTCCAAAAACTGGACCATTTGAGATGTTAGGTTTGGGTTCGTAGAACCTAAACTAAGACATGAAAAAGAAGAGACATAAGACAGAGGAAATCATTCGCATTATTCGCAAAGCTGACTCGGGCCAGACAGTGGAAGACGTCTGCCGTGAAGAGAATATTTGCGTGCAGACCTTTTATCGGTGGAGGCGCAAATATGGCCGCATGGAGATGGCTGACGCCAAACGCTTCAAGGAACTCGTGAACGAAAATGGTGAACTCAAAAAGATGCTCGCCGACGAGATGCTCAAAAACCGTGTGTTGGAAGAGAGCTTGAAAAAAAAGTGGTAAGCGCCTCCGCTAAGAAGCGGTTAGTGTCCTCGGTTGTTGAGTCAGGCCTCTGCTCGGTGCGTCGTGCGTGCCGTTACCTGAGTCTGTCACGTTCGAGCTGGCACTACCGTGAGCGTGGAGGCGATGGGAAAAAGAAACTGATTGAGCGTATCATCGCTTTGAGTCGGAAGTATCCCCGCTATGGATATCGCCGAATCAGAGCGCTATTGATGCGTGAAGGATGGAAGGTTGGCCGAAAGCTTGTTCAGTAAGTCAGGAGACTTCGAAGGGCTGGGAGTCAAGGGCAAGAAGCCCCGTAGAAGGCGGGGTGGAACTTCAACAGCACTCCCGACCAAAGCAGGTTCAGCGAATGAAGTCTGGAGTTGGGACTTTGTGCACACCCGCACTGAGAATGGAGTGCCTTTGAAGCTCTTGACCCTCATCGATGAATATACCCGTCAATGCCTGACCATCCGAGCGCAACGAAGGCTCCGAAGTGGTGATATCCTCGATGCATTAAGTGAAGTAATGAGTGAGCGTGGTGTGCCCCAATGCATCCGGAGTGATAATGGATCCGAGTTCATCGCAAAAGAGGTTCAAAGTTGGTTTAAGGATCTGGGAATTAGGACGCTCTATATTGATCCAGGAAGCCCTTGGCAAAATGGTCATGTGGAGAGTTTTCACAATCGATTGCGAGATGAATGCCTGAACCAAGAAGATTTTTTGAGCGTCCTGGAGGCTCAAATCATCATTGAAGAATGGCGCCTTCTTTACAATCGAGTGCATCCACACAGCAAATTGGGCTTCCAAAGTCCTGATCAATTTGCCAAGAGCAATGCAAGGCCTGAACCTAACATTCAAAGTGGTCCTGAAATGGTGACCTGATCACGATCCTGCGTTGACTCCAGAGAACTTTTTGAAGGCACTCAGAGTAACAGGGACCTTTGGAGTGTTAGGCCCTATATCAGGGGGGAATCACTATGGTCGCTTGATGACTAGGAGTCGAAAAAACTCGCCGGAAAAATTGGAAATCGGGGTGGTGCTGCGCCACACCACTGCCGCAGTTCCGTCACCGTTGTCGGTCATCGAAACATACTCCACCGCTGATGCGCTCGTCCAGTTTTCTACAGTCAGTGAAGTAGAACGTTGGACCTCGTAGATGACATCGTCTGCGGAGAGGTTGATCTGGAAGCTGAATGTCGGGTATGGCCGCAGAGTTCCCAAGCCGTCTTCAGACAAACCTATGGTGATGAAGGGCAGGCCATCGAGGCCCGCGATCGCGTCGCTGGTACCGAGGAAATACTCCAAAAATGCGGTCGATCCGTCGTCGTCGCCATCGGCGTTGGGGTCGCCGACAAAGGCTGTCGCATCACTGGTTCCTGGCGTTCCTCCGATGGCAATGCTCGGACGCCAGCTCACTGGAATCGCGTGATCAGGAGCGCTCTCCGGCGCTATCAGGACGAGGCTCGGGCCTTCCCCATCCGGGCTGTTCGGCCATGGCTGATCGTCGTTGTATACGAATTCGTGAACGGCAGTCCCGACACCGAATGAGAGTTTCAGATTCTCGCCTCCGTTGTTCAGCTTATCGCCACTCTGCCATTCGCCAGCGATCGGCAGCCCAGCTGAATAGCGTGATTCGAAAGCTGCAATGTTGCGCACGACGAGGACGTAGGCACCTGGTAGGAGCGAGGTGATCGCACCGCTGTCGAAGTCAAAATCGATTCCCTTGGTGAAGCGCAGCTGAGTTAGGTCGAGCGTCAGGCTGTCGCTGATGTTCTTGAGCTCAAGGTATTCGAAATCGCTGGTCGAGTATCCTTCAGCGATCTCGGCCGGGCTCGCGTCTAGTGGGTGGTACATTACCTCAGTGATCATGAGATTCTGCTGCCACGGCATGACGTTAGGTTCGCTCGCGGTAAATTCGACAGGATCCGACCAATGGCTAGCGCGGCCGGAGTTGTCGATGTGACGCACGCGCGCGCGATAGTTGCCGCCGACGCGGACGCCACTGGCAGCACTGGGGAAAGTGAATGAATTGCTGAACGACGTCAGTCGATCGGTTTGGTAGAAGGTTTCAGCCTCGTAGACGTATCGGTCGCCGAGGATATAGCCAGGAGTGGTTGAGTTGTGGACCTGGCCGATGCGCCATTCCATCGAACCAAAAGTCCCTGCGCCCTGCGGATCAGAGAAGGCGGAGGAGGTGAAGGTCAGATTATCTGCAGGGAATCCAGCGGCCGCTTGGTAAGCAATTGTCGGTTTATTTGGGATGGCCAAATCGGTCTGTTTGGCGGCGAGTTTACTACGACCGTAGCCGCCAACGGTGAGGAAATCTTTGGTATACTGGGTGAGATCCGCGAAGGTCCGGTTCGGCAGCAGAGAAGTATTAAAATTGGCGTACCAGATGCCTTTCTTTCTCTTGCGCGGATGGTAGTTCCACATCGCCTGGCTGGCTTCGACAAGGTTGTCGGCTCCGCCCTTGGTCATGAAGCCCGCGAACTCGTCGGTCAGTTGGGCGGCCTGATCGTCGTCAAGAAACAGATCGAGAATCTCGCGAACCTTGTTCTCATAGGCCTGATTGATCTCCGGATATTGCAGGCAATGGTAAATGCTCTCCCACTGGGCCGTGTCGCCACGGCCGAGGTGTGGCCTGTCCTCGAAGGTGAGATCGAGATCCCACGGGAGCGTGTGCCACTTGTCGGTTTCGGCGTTGTGATAGTAATTCACGTTCTCCTGGTTACGCATGTCCGAGTTGTTGATGGCGAGATTCATTGCGTTGAAGGCGAAGTAGTCTTCGAAATCGAGGTTAGCTTCCCACTGTGCCTGGGTCGTGCTGGCTCGGTGCAGGCGCTGGAAGGCGAATAGGTCGCTCTTGTTCGACACCTGGGTCGCGCCTTGGTTGCGCAGACTGGAACCGCTGCCTCCGTGGACATTGTAGATGTTGCCGTCGGGCAAGCCGCGTTCGTTGAGAAACTCCGCTTCAGGTTGTTCGATCGCGATGTAAGTTCCCCAGAAATCTCCAGCATATTGATCGGAAGGTGCCTCACTCGGTGAGTCGATGACGCGAAAGTGGAAGAAATGCGTGTTGCAGGCGGTACCGCCGGAAATTTGGTAGGCGCGGAAGCCGAGCGACTCGCAGAACATTGTGCCGTCGGTCGAGGCATCGTTGCGCCACCACGGGTTCGATCCGGGGAGGACATTGATCTTGTCCCACGGGATTTTGTATTTCTTACCATAGTTGTCGTGCGCCTCAAGCGGGTGAGTACTGGGGAAGTTGATCTTCCACTTGTTGCGCCCGACCTGGCGCGTCGAGGCGTTGCCGCGGATTCGGTAGCGCATGTGGTCGTAGACTTTGCCATCGTAGACCCAGGTGCCGAGGTAGCGGTAGATGCCATCGTTTGCCCCCGTCCACTGGCAGGCGATCACGTCGGATTCCTTGCTGATCAAATGGTAGACCGCCATGCTGTCGAGTGCTGCTGCGGGATAGGTGACATCTGGAGCGACTCCAGGACGTTTCGAAGCAGTCCAATCGGGCACACCATCGTAGCAGAAGTAGGCGAAGTTCGGTGACTCGTCATCTGCGTATGGGGTCTGTTCCAAGACTCCCGCAACGTCCTGCACTGTGATACGGTAGCGGATGAGGCGGCGATGAGTCTGTAGGGCATCTGGCATGGTAGCGCTGAACACTGAGTCGCCTTGGATCGTGTCGCCAGCAGTCCCGTCATCGATCATGGGTAGATCGATCCAATTGGTCTTATAGCTGGCATCGTCGAGGTTAATATAGGCACCCGGATTCACCACTTGGTAGCTAAGTGTGACCGAGGCGACGCCGTCGGGGTCGGTCACTTTGGCGGTGATCAAAACCTCTTGCCCTGCGACGGGCTGTTGCGGTGTGTGGTTGACCTGGCGGATGTTCGGTGCCGCGTTCGGTGAGAACACGGAGTTTGCTGCGCTTGGTGTCGGTGTTCCAAGTGAGCCGGGGCTCGGCTTAGGAGTTCTTACTTCGCAGTCGATTGAGAAATCACTGCTGCCCACGCTCGTATTGAAGGCATGCACTGCGATGGTGTTCGCTCCTGGGGCGAGAAATGCGGCTGCGCCTGGCACGGTAATATCGACCCATGCGCGTTCGTGGGAGCCAATCGCTGAACCCGGTGTTCCGCCAGGACCAGCGGAAGCGCGGATTCCCTCGAAAGTGATGTCGCCAAGATCAACATCCAGCCGTGCCACCTCGACTCCGTTGATCCAAACGATCGCGCCATCGTCGTAGTAGACTCGCACGAGCAACTGGCTAGGGAGGGTGCCTGAAACGTTAAACTCTTTGCGCAAGAATACCGAGGTGTAGTTTCTCTGCATATCGAGGAGTTCGGTGGTGTCGTCATTATCGCCAAAGCCGATCACTGTTGTTCCGAGAAGCCAGGTGCCGTCTTCCGCAAAGCCTGGTTGCCGCCAAGCATCGGTTGGAGCCGAGGCCTCGTTGCTCCCCTTGCGATAACTCCAAGTGCTAGCAGCTGGAACGTAGGTGACTTGAGGGCCAGAAAAACCAGCCTGTGCACTACGCCACGAGCTTCCCAAGTCGTTGTCCAAATCGGCGTTGATCAACTCCATCGATGGTCCTTTGCCGCGCGAGGCGCTCGGCCATGGGAAGCCGACTCCGTAGCTGACCTCGTCGACCATCATGCCCGTCGCGTCTTCGAGTTCGAGGCGTTCGCCGTCGTTGCTCAGCTTGCCGGCATAGGGTCCGAGCCCGCTAACAGCGAACTCTGAGAGGAGCGTGGCCGGATCTTCGGCCACTACGATGAAACCGTTGGCAGCGATGGTCGTGCCATCGGGGAACTGGTAATTGATCGCTCCTCGCAAGCTCCAGTTCGAGAGATCGACGGGAAAATCGCTCGCGTTGAACAACTCGACGAACTCGCCAAGTTCGGTCTTGGGATCGTGGTCGTAGTGGATCTCATTGATGACGACGTCATTGGCAATATTGGTGGTCGTGGTGAAGGTCGTGGTGGTCGGTGCCCAGTTGGAACCGGCGGTATTGCTGACGTGAGCCCGATAAAAATATTCGGTCAGCGGATCCAACCCGGTGAGGAAGAACGAAAACGCTCCGTCCTGTAAGCCAAGGTTCACCGATCCGTCCCACGAACCGGAGGTTGTGCCACTATCGGAACTGCCGTAGTAAATCGTGATCGCGGGGACTTCGAATCCGGTGTTCGTGACTTGGCCCCGCAAATTGGCGGAGCAGCCGGTGACACCGTTGGGAGAATCATTGATCACACTTGGCGTTTGCGGCGTTTGGGTGGTGAATTTTGAACTACTCGAAGCCCAGCCAGATCCGCCATTGTTGGTGACGAAGGCTCGGTAGAAGTATGTCGTGCCGCCCGCCAGTCCCGTGAGATTTGTGGTGGACATGCCACTCTGTGCGCCGAGAAGAAGCGACTGCTGCCATGCTCCCGCATTGATCCCCGCATCGACCGTCCCCCAGTAGATAAATATTGTGGGCACCTCGCCACCAGTATCGGTCACGCTGCTGCCGACAATTGCCGAGTTGGCTGTGATGTCTGTTGCGACAATGTTTGTGACCGTCGGCGGAGCTGGAAGTGTAGCGAAAGAAAGACTAGATGATGCGATCGAAGCGCCTGCAGCGTTGGTTCCAAAAGTGGTGAAAAAGTAGGTCGTATTCGGAGATAGTACAGTGCTGGTCGTTGCCGAGAATACGCCGATACCCTGCGTGCCGGGCAGAGCTTCCGAGTTGTCCCAAGCGTTCGGATCGGTCCCGCCATCCTCGTCGCCCCAGCGGATTGTGATCGATGGCGCGTCTTCTCCAATATCGAGCACTTCGCCGTTGAGTGTGGCACTGTCCGTCGTGATATCAGAGGCGGCGGAGTTGCCAACTACTGCAATACCGGCAGGAGTCACTGCCTCGAGGTTGAGATGGAATACGCGGTCAACATCCCTGAGAATGACGTTGCTGTAGTTGGGAGCATTGTTGTCGCCGCTACTGATTGCAGTGCCGCCGGCGTAGCTGCTGTCGTCGAAGTTGTTCGCTGTCACGAAACCTGAACCCGTAGATCCCCACAGGATCGCGTAGAGCGTGTTTGGTTCTAGGGACAGTGGTGCGTCAAAGGTGAAGGTGAGGTAGTCGAGCGGTGCGTAGTTTGGCGCGACGGCGATCTCAGTGTTGCCGATTTGCGTGAAGGTCTCCGGCGAGCCACTGGCGGTCAGCGTCCCGACTCGGATATTGAAGGTCGGGGAGTTGGTGACTGTGTTGTTGATGTTTTTTAAGGTAACCGCATTTAGAACGTAGCCGGAGGGATCTGGTCCGGTGGTGAAGGACTGCCCCTGATGGGGGCGGTTGGACCAGATGTGTCCTTGATCACCGCCGGCATCAGCGGCGCCAGCCAGTTGAGCGATGTCCGAGCCGTCTATGGTCGGAGGGCTGGCAACAGCGGTGATTGTTCCGGCGGATGCAGAACAAAGAAAAACACCAAGGCTTAAAAATCCTTGCAGGAGAAATCGGGGAAGCGTGGACATCGAGGATTTGAAGGGTGTGGAGTGAACGAAAACGATTGAAAACTTGGGAGCATCCAGGATGGTCATCACAAAAAAGCGTCTTGTGCCATCCTAGTAGTTTGTCGGACTTAGCTTACTACCCGTGACCGCGACATCATGACGATATAGAGATCGCAAGCCCAGAATATGAAGTCAGTGTATCAAGAAATTCCTGAGCGAACCACCTAAAAAAAATTGGGTGACAGAGTTCAAGACTGACGAGAAAAGAATGTAGACAAAGCTCTTCATTCCGTTGGCATCAAGAGTCAAACGTCTGACGATGAGGACCGCGTGGAGTAGCTGGGAGGCTGATTTCCTGGAGATTTTGGTGCGTCAAAAGAGGGAGGAAGGTTGTCTCTTTTCTCAAGAGTTTATCTCTCTTCGATTGAGAGTGGTTTTCTTCAACCTGCTGAAGATGCCGTATTGAGATGCGAATCATCTTGGAGTGTTTTTCACCTCGCTTAAAAATTAGATGGAAGAAGCTGCCTCTTCGTCTGCTATGTAGGTGAATTGAGGCCGCCTGTCAGCGTTGCTCTTGATCCTCGACGCGCAAAGCTTGGGATCCGGCAAACCATGAAGAGGAAATTGACCCCAAAAAGGCATCAAAAATCAGCTTTGAGGGAACCAATGAGCTGTTTTTTTACAGAAGCTCACCAGTATGAGCATGAGAGGAACTTCGATGAGTAGTCCGACGACTGTTGCAAGAACTACACCGGAACTTAGCCCGAAAAGGATGACGGCGGTGGCGATAGCGACTTCAAAGTGGTTGGAAGCTCCTATCATGGCTGAGGGAGCGGCATCCTCATAGGTGAAATTCAGGAGCTTCGCGGCCAGATAAGTGATGGCAAAGATCAAGATGGTCTGGAGGGTAAGTGGAATGGCGATCCAGAAAATAGTCATGGGATTTTGCAGAATGGTTTCCCCTTTAAAACTAAAGAGCAGGACCAATGTTACGAGGAGAGCCGCGATCGAAACCGGAGTCAGATAATGAAGGAACTTTTCATCGAACCACTCCTGCCCCTTTGCTTGTAGAATCCACTTGCGAGAGAAATATCCTCCGACTAGGGGAAAGGCGACATAAACTGAAACAGAAAGAAGAAGGGCCTGCCAAGGGACTGGCATTTGATTCACGCCCAACAACCACCTTCCAAGGAGGCCATAGAGCGCAAGCATCAAAAGCGAATTGACGGCAACCATGATCAGGGTGAGTCCTTGATTTCCCTTTGCTAAAAAGCTCCAGACCAAAACCATTGCGGTGCACGGAGCAATTCCCAAAAGGATAGCCCCGGAGATGTAAGAGCGGTATAGTTCGACCTCGGCGCCCTCCTTAATTATCTCGGTTCCGGGTAAAAAATCCTTAAAGAAAACTCCAAGAAATAGGGTCGCAATACCGAACATTGTAAAGGGTTTGATGCCCCAATTCACAACGAGAGTCAGGATGACGGGCTTGAGGTTTTCACTCGCCTTCACTATTTTTCCAAAGTCAATTTTTACCATGATGGGATAGATCATGAAGAAGAGGCAAATCGCGATGGGAACGGAGACGACAGGCGCGCCATTTACCATAATCGACATGCTGTCCAAAGTGCGGGTCAGGTCTGGGGCGATCTTTCCCAGTCCAATCCCGCCCGCGATGCAGAGGGCCACCCATAGGGTGAGCTTCCGTTCAAACAGGCTCATGGAGTTGGTGTCTCTGCTCATTGGCAATTTGTGGTTTTTTGTGGAAGTGCGGTGGTTGTTAGCACCGCAATGAGGACGCAAATGGAACTCGTCCACATACAAGCGGAAAGCCCATGCCATTGGTAAACGAGGCCAGAAAGTAAGGTGCCAAAAAGTCGTCCTCCTGCATTGGCCATGTAATAAAATCCGACATTCAGAGCGGCCTTGTCGGAATCTGAATAGGCCAAAATGAGATAGGAATGGAGAGCCGAATTCATCGCAAAAACAATGCCGAATAGGATGAGGCCTCCGAGAATTGTTTCCGTGAGATGAAATTCAAATTGCACTCCCAAAGCGATAGCGACGGTGACAATGGTCAGGGCAATTCCCCATCCCAAGGTGGAGGATGCCGTGTCGGAAACAGTGCTTTTCTTTCTCACCAAAGCGGGAGCTGAAGCTTGCACAATGCCGTATCCAATAACCCATATCGACATGAAGGTTCCTACTGCGGCAAAGCCCCATCCGAGAACCTCACTTAGGAAAACGGGCAAGGCGACCACGAACCAGACATCGCGTGAAGCGAAGAGAAAGAACCGTGCGAATGAGAGCACATTGATTTCCCTTGATTTTGAGAACAGTTCTTTGAATTTGGTCTTTTGCTTCGACTTACCGAAATCTCCTTTCAGTCCTAAAATAGAGCTCAGAAGAACGACCCCCAAAGCAATGGCCATCGCCCAGAGGCTCCATTGAAAGCCAATGCTCGCGAGAAGAACACCTCCGAGTAAAAATCCCACACCTTTCAGCGCGTTCTTGGAACCTGTGAGGATAGCAACCCAACGGAAAAGACCGGTCTGGGAATCTGCATCACCTTCGGGAACAAGAATTCGAACCGCGCTCTTGGAACTCATTTTAGTGAGGTCCTTTGCGACTCCGGAAAGAGCCTGTGTCCCCATAATGTAGCTGACGGCAACCCAAAGTTCCCAACTGAGATTGGTGACAGAAAGTAAAACCAGCGAAAGAATTTGAAGAAATAATCCCGTTGTTAGAGTGATCTTCAAACCCTTGGCCGAGGCCAGCCACCCACCGAAAAGGTTGGTCAGAATTCCGCAAAACTCATAGAGAAGAAAGAGAAAGGCCAATTGAATAGCGCTCAGTCCCCGTTCGTGAAAGTGCAGGAGGACTAACATTCGTAAGGCTCCATCTGTGAGCGTAAACCCCCAATAGGCCGCAGTAACGAGAGCGTAGTTTTTGGTGTTCATTTGGGGATCGATCCGATTAACATTTCATAGAAATGCCGCCACGATTCTTGTCAGATCCATCATTCTGTTGGAATACCCCCACTCGTTGTCATACCAGACAAGCAACTTAAGTTGAGTGTCGTTGACCATCATCGTGGAAAGGGCATCAACGATTCCCGAACGTGGATCATTAACGTAATCAGCAGACACCAGCGGACGTTCCTCGTATCCGAGAATCCCTTTTAGTTCTCCTTCGGAAGCAGCTTTCAGAGCGGCATTCACCTCAGTAACATTACTCTTCCTTTCCAATTCGAAGACGCAGTCGGTAAGCGAGGAATTGAGAGTTGGAACGCGAACCGCAACGCCATCGAGTCGGCCTTTTAGCTCGGGATAAATCATGGTGATGGCCGTGGCTGATCCCGTGGTCGTCGGGATCAGGGAATTGACGGCAGACCGGGCACGGCGGAGATCGGCATGGGACGCATCGACGATGGTTTGAGTATTTGTGAGATTGTGCAAAGTCGTGATCATCCCATGGCGAATCCCGAAGGTTTCGTTGATGACTTTTACCACCGGGCCGATACAATTTGTGGTGCAAGATGCGGCGGTAAGAATGTGATGTACTTCCGGTTGATAAAGGTGATCATTGCATCCCACTACGAGATTGAGCGCACCTTCTTTAACCGGAGCGGCAACGATTACCTTCTTAATGCCCTGGTCAAGATACGGTTGGAGAAGTTCCGGGGTTTTAAATTTCCCGGAACACTCAAGAACGATATCGACTCCACTGGCAGCCCAATCGACAGCCCCTGGTGTGCTCTCAGAGGAATAATTGA
>ENA-OSJC01003209-OSJC01003209.1-marine-metagenome-genome-assembly--contig:-NODE-3209-length-11819-cov-6.013030_pt1 | contig 11819 bp, 10 predicted proteins | sample MGYA00237885_ERZ534234 | MGnify/ENA primary metagenome ERZ534234 (study PRJEB26413, sample SAMN06343907) | marine metagenome | isolation source: coastal waters | place: Atlantic Ocean: West Antarctic... | reverse complement strand
ACAACAAAATCTAACTCTATATTCTCTAGATTAGCTAGCTCAACTATAGGTTTAGGAATTCTGATTCCTTGTGAATTACCTATTTTAATTATTTTTGCCATAATGTAATTATATTGTAATTACATTATAAAAACAAGCCCTACTAACCTAAAAAATCAATACTACCAGCACCTTCTCTTAAGACAAGAACATCATCACTTGAGAGATCAATTACTGTCGTTGGCTCGGGTGGGCAATGGCCTGTATCAATTACAAGATCAATCGATCCATTAAGCACTGCCTTAACATCATTACAATTATAAAATTCAAAACCTTTAATTATTAATGAAACACTCATCATTGGCTCGATCAAATCTGCAAGAATCGACTGAACTATAAAATTATTTGAAACTCGGATTCCAATGGTCTTACTTTTTCCATTTAGTAAACGATTTGGAATATCTTTTGAGCCTTCTAAAATAAACGTATAAGCGCCAGGTAATAATTTTTTCATTAGCCTAAAACTTGAATTATTTAATTTTGCATATTCGCCAACATGTGATAAATCTTTGAGCATCAAAGTAAAGTGATGACTTTTACTCAGTTTTCTAATGTTTATAATTTGGTCCATAGCCTTTTTATTTCCAAAGGAGCAGCCCAAAGCATAACCTGAATCTGTTGGGTAAGCTATCACCCCACCTTTTTCCATAATTCCAATTACTTGTTTTATGAGTCGAGGCTGAGGATTTTCAGGATGGATATTAACTATTGCCGACATTATAAGTATCTCCAAACAGCTTTTTCAGGGTCTGGTAAATCTCTTAAATTCCCTATACGAACTCTTTGGTTTGGCCATCCATGAAAATCAGAGCCACAAGTTGCTAGTAAATTATATTTATCTGCCCACTGATTTCCAAGTTGAATTTCTTCTTCTGAGCTAGTGCCTGTCACAACCTCTATGCCCTCACCTGATACACATTTAAAATCATTAAGCATGGTTTTAATTTTTGTATGGGTCATTCGATACCTAAACGGATGAGCTATAAACGCCTTGCCACCAGCTGCATGAATCCAACGCACAACCTCATCAAAATCTTCCCACTCAACGCGAACTCCACCAGGTTTTTTACCTGTCAAATATCTTCTAAACACTGCCTTCATATCTTTACAGTAGCCCTCGCTTATTAACATTTGCGCAAAATGAGTTCGAGTTAACATGTCAGTTTTACTAAAACTTTGCGTTTTCTCTAGTGCATCTTTAATTCCAGAACGCCAAAGATCAAGTGCTATTTTTTCTGCCCTTTCTTTTCGTAATTTTTGATTATGGGCTAATCCAGTTTGTAAAATATCATTATTAATATCAATGCCCAAGCCTAATATATGAATGGCCATATTTCGCCAAAGCGCTGATATTTCAACGCCGTTAACAAGATTTAAGTTTAATTTATTCGCCTCTAATTGAGCCTCAGCAACTCCATCAGTAGTATCATGATCAGTTAATGCAAATAAATCACACTCAGCCTTACTAGCTAACTGAACAACCTCACTTGGTGATAGCACTCCATCTGAGTAGTAAGAATGATTATGTAAGTCTGCTTTCATTATGTGCTTTATTATAATCTAAAAGTTGATTTAGCTCAGAATCCCTTTAATTTCTTAAGACATAGTCAAAAATGTTGAAAGAACTTTAAGTTTAATTACCAATGGCTCAAAACTGTTTATTAACTATAATACTAATCATTATTGTATTAGAAAGTACTTATGTGCGGAATTGTTGGTGGTGTTACAAATAAAGACATTACAGCACTATTATTAGAAGGGCTTAACCGTTTAGAGTATAGAGGTTACGACTCATCTGGACTTATAGTCTTATCTAAAAATAAAACTTTTGATAGGGTACGATCAGTCGGAAAGGTTAAAAACCTTGAAGAAAATTTAAAATCAAGAAATAAAAAAATTAGTGGAAATATTGGAATTGCCCATACTCGCTGGGCAACCCATGGTGAGCCTACTATTGACAATGCGCACCCTCATATATCAAAGAATTCAGTAAGCTTGGTTCATAATGGTATTATTGAAAATTACATTCAACTTAAAAATGATCAACTAACTAAGGGCTATAGGTTCTCTTCTGAGACTGATACTGAAGTTATTGCCCATGCAATTGATTTTGCCATGAAATCATGCACATCTTTCATCTCCTCAGTGCAGTTAGCAATTAAATCTTTTTCTGGATCTTTTGGACTAGGAATCATTTCCTCTAAATACCCAGATCAAATTATTGCGGCAAGGAAGGGCTCGCCTCTAGTAATTGGAATTGGGAAGAATGGAAATTATATTGCCTCAGATCAAATGGCATTATTATCTGTAACTAAGGAATTTATTTTTCTAGAAGAAGGAGATATTGCAGAAATAAAAGTAGACAAAGTTACTATTTATGACTTAGATGGTAATTTAGTTGAACGACTAATTAAAAAATCGAAGCTTAAGGCAGGTCAAGTGGATTTGGGTGATTATGATCATTTTATGCAAAAAGAAATTTTTGAACAGCCACAAGCTGTAAGGGACACATTAGAGTCACGTATCACAAATGACTCTGTTGTAATTTCAGCCTTTGGACATACAGCCAAAAAAACTTTTAATGAAGTGAAGCAAGTTCAAATTGTTGCTTGTGGCACAAGCTATAATGCTGGTCTAGTTGCAAAATATTGGTTAGAAGATATAGCTAAAATTCCATGCAATGTTGAAGTAGCAAGTGAATATCGCTATCGGCGCCCTGTTATTTTGAATGACACTCTCTTTATTACTCTTTCACAAAGTGGCGAGACAGCTGATACACTTGAAGCCCTTAAAACTGCCAAAATAATTAATAGTAATATTAGCACTCTTTGTATAACAAATTCTGCAGAATCTAGCCTTACTAGACTTTCTGATTTAACTCTTTTAACTCATGCTGGTATTGAAATTGGCGTAGCAAGTACTAAAGCTTTTACTACTCAACTAGTTGCTCTAGCTCTCTTAGTTTGCTCTATTGGAAAATTAAGAAAGACAATTAATAATAAACAAGAGAAAGAAATAGTTGATGGCTTAAAAAAATTACCAGGTTTAATTAGCGAGGCATTACTTCAAGAATCAAAAATTCAAGAGTTAGCAATTCGATTTAAGGATAAGAATAGTGCATTATTCTTAGGGCGAGGAACAATGTATGCAATTGCAATGGAGGGTGCTCTTAAGTTAAAAGAAATTAGTTATATTCATGCTGAAGCTTACCCTGCTGGAGAATTAAAACATGGGCCAATAGCACTAATTGATAAAAATATGCCTGTAATTGCAATCGCTCCAAATGACGAATTATTAGATAAACTGAAATCAAACTTACTGGAAGTGAAATCTAGAGGTTCGCAAATGATTGTTTTTGAAGATGAAAACTCTAAAGTGGAGTCAATGGATGCAATGGAAGTAATAACAGTTACCTCTAATTTAGGGAGAATAACAGCCCCTATTATCTTTACTATTTCTCTTCAATTACTCAGCTATCATATTGCTTTATTTAAGGGATCAGATATTGACAAACCTAGAAATTTAGCAAAATCAGTTACTGTCGAGTGAAACCGTATGGACCCTTTTAGAGGGCAGTAATTAATTTTTTAGCACTTTTTGCTAATTCCCTTGATTCGATTCTATCCTCTATAGACTTGTGAACAATAGTCTCAACTTTTAACCTAGTGTCTTTGTTTTTTGGAATTGCAAGAATTAGTTCATGAATCCTACTTCCAATAGTATCTATGATGTCTTGAGTAAATCTTTTTGATTGAATCTGCTTAATTACAGGTTTTGATGAAAGTGATGCTAAAAGTAGGTAAGGAGAAATAACACTAACATCTAAAACTCGAATTTTATATAAATGACTTTGATACACAATCTTAGTATCATATTTTGATATAAAAGCACATGTTCCAATTAAATATGTTCCATCCCTAACCATCAGTATATCTCCTTCTTGGACATCTTGTTTGGATGCAAAATTTTGGTATATCTCTTCTGATACTCCATGCTTTGGATCAGTTTTTAACTCCCAATTAGAAATATCAGATGTTCGAATAAAAGGTATATCACCAGTTTGATATGCCAACTTTCCAACTTCATGCCCAGTTTTGATCTCTAAGACACCCTTTTCAACCAAGTCTCCAATACTAATCATTTCATGAGTAGATTTTAATTTTGAAACTTCCAACATAACACTAGGATCATAATACCTAGGAGTGAGAATGCTATTTTTAATCTTACTTCTATTTAAAAAATATCCTAAATTAGAAGACTCCATTTTTTTATTCTTATTAAGGTAATTTGATAAGATGATTGGAAGATCATTATGTGGAATAAGACTTCCTCTACTATCATGCCCACACCATTTTGCCTCTGCCATAAAAATCTTATTAATATTTTTCTTAGTTGGTTTTTTCATTGCAATAATCAAACATGTCTTGGTATGAGTCCCTCCTTTTCCTGAAGTTTTAAATAAATTCTCTGGCATACCAATAACAGCATCAATTGATGCTAAATCTAAAAAGTACTGCATAACATAACTTGATGAAGAGTTTGAAATAAGACTTTCTGGGAGGACTATACCCAACCTTCCACCAGGTTTTAATAACTTCAAACATAGTTCAAGAAATAGTATTTGAGGAGAAGGACTTGGAATTAGTTTGTTCTGTTTTACATATCTACCTGATTTTGCATCTTTTGACCACTTATGTGCTAACTCAAATCTCTTTTTAGTTTTTTCTGTACCAATTTTTATTTTCGAACCAAATGGAGGATTTGCCAATACAATATCAAATTTTTCATCTAAATCTATTGGTATAGGTCCTCCATTCAATTCAATTTTTTCAATTGAATCAGCACAAAATATATTACTTTTTCTAAGTGTTGTGAGTGCTAAATGAGTATTTGCAAGTTTTGATAGGTATTCATCTTTCTCAATACCAAAAAGTGAACTACTGATTTCATCATTTGAAACACCTTGTTCTTTAAGATATTTAGCAGAGAAAGAGAGGAAACTTCCTGCTCCACATGATGGATCAATAATTCTCTCACCTCGTTTTGGATTAATTGCATTCACTAACCATGATACTGCTTCTTTTGGGGTAAAAAATTGACCTTCATTTCCTCTACTGTCAGTTCCGATAAATGATTGAAATAATTCACTCAATGGATCATTATGAGGGTCATCTAAATTAACACTCTCTAACATTGAATCTATAAAAAATATTGAATCTGGGTCTAATAATATCTCTTCTTTTTTATCAAATACAAATGGACATTGACCTTTAATTTCTTTAAGTGCCTCTCTATATTTGACTGCCAAATCCTCAGGTGATATAGATTTAGAAGTGGAATTAATAATATGAATTTTGCAGAATAGGCACTTTACTACCTCATGAAGAAGTGACACATCTCTTGTAATTCCAATTGCCTTTCCTGCTAAATAGTTTCTAATTGATTCAAATGCTGAATTTAATGTTATTTCTTTCATATTATGTTTATGGATTTTATATTTTCATGCTATGAGTTAATTATATTTAATAGTTTGTTGAATCTATGTTTATTTTTAAAAACACCTCTTCTGTTAGACTATATGTTCTCTTTATTAATAACTGATTAATAATCAATGCATTTAGTAGAAGACTTAAAAATAAAATTTGAAAATTTAGAAAAAAATACAGTTAGTGATTCTTTTGGTGCTAAAAAAATTCCAGGTAAAGCACCTGTTTTTGACTTTAAACCAATTATTGAATGGTTAATGAATAATATTTCATTGCTATCTGAGGAACATGCTGAATTTAAAAAAAATTTTCTTCATTTAAAAAAAACAGTAAATGATGATCCATCATTTAAATATATTATTAATTCTCTTGGTCGTTTTTCATTTTGTATAGAACTTACAAATCTAGGTATAACTTCAACAAAAATGAAAACAAGATGGGTGCATGGCAACATAATAAAGACTCAACCTGGCACATATAAAAACTATCAAGGTAGTTTTGAACCAGGTGAAGATGAAAGGTCATCAAATTTTACTGATTGCCTCATGATTTTCATTAAGTCTATTAATTTATTAGTAGAATCACCAGATCATATTAAATTATTTAGTAATCTTTCAATTTCAAAACACCGTGGTACACCATACGAATCAGTATTTGGTTATATTGATCATAAAACCAACCATATACATAGATCTAGCAATATTAAATTATTAGATCTAACAAACATTAATTGGTTAATATTAGTTCGACCTATAATGAGAGATGCACTTTCAAAAGATACGAATGGCAATATTACAAAAGTTTATGCAAAAATATTAACTAAATCTTACAAAACTGATAGGTCTCAAACTGGAGAGGTTCAGACAAATCGTGCTAAAAGATGGGAATGCCTTGGAGTTGATTTTCAATTTGCGACTATTGAAGAATGCTGGTCAGTTGAAAAAAAACTTTTAATTGATATTGTTAATTTTGAAAAATTTCCACTCATGATTCAAGAGTTACTATCTGAGAAGGGTTTACTGAATGAAAAAAACTCTAAAATCACTGTTTGTCCGATTACACTTAAACCATTAGACTTTAACGAACTACTTAGTGGAAGTTCTCATGGAGAATCTAAATTTCAAGTTGGGCACCTAAACCCATTGAAATTATCTGGAAAGCACACTGGTGATAATATTGCATGGATTTCAGATGATGGTAATCGAATACAAGGTAGTTTGACAATTCATGAAACTAAAAAAATGTTAATAGATATTGTAAAACGCATGAATGGGTTGGTAAATAGATAAATAATATTTAATAAAAGAGTTTCTTAATGAAATTAATTTTTAAATTTTTTTTTCTATCATATTTTTAAAAAGAACTCCATTAGGAGAATCATCAAAATTTGAATCAACTTCAGTACACAAAAATCCTTCAAACTTCTCAAGATTTTTAACTTGATTATTTTCTAAAAACCAACTCTTTATATCAAAAAATAATATCTCAAATATACTCCTCATAGAGTTCCAATCAACTTTCATTTCACCCCAACCTTTATTACCACTTGCTTTATTATTAATAAACCAACTAGGAGATGCACAACCCCCACCCCCATGAGAATTAATTTTAGGATATTTATATATACTTCTAAACTCACCATAAATTTCCCTGAAGTGTGAATAAATAATTTGGTCTATTAATATCCCTATAGTCATAAAGGATCTCATCTCTATTGGATTTTTAGTTCTTTTAATAAATTGTTCTGAAGTGCATTGACAAAACCAAACTTCATCACAACTTAAACCAAAAAGAGAGTTTTTGCTATTTTTTTGGAGTGCGACTTCCTTATCAAAAGCATTTATTAGATTAAGAGTTTGATTCATAATAGATAGTGTTGTGAACTATAAATATATTCTACTATTCTATTCAATCAAAAATATAGTAATTCACCTCAAACTTAGAAACCTTACTTGGAAAGTGTTGATTTCTGATCTGCTGATTCATTACGTCTCTTTCATGTTTTCTCTTTAAGACCGAGATAACTGATGAAGTGAACCAGTTCTTTCCTCTAAGGGTCTTTATTCCACTCTGATTCAACCATTGTGATATCTTTCTGAAACCCCACCCTTCTCCATCATGAAGATGATGGATAAGAACATAAATGATCTGTTGTCGTTTAGTGTATTCTTTTTGGTAAATGAGTTGGTTGGATTGAAACTCCATCGTGAACTCTAGACATGGAATGACTTTTTCTTGCAGGGTACAATACAAATTCAGTCGGTCACCGTTGAATGAATTTGGATGGACCCTTACTAATTATGGTGGTAATTTAGTTAGAATACTATCTCATCATTTAATTAGCTAAAGTGTACTGAGTAAAGCTTTCTCCCACTTTAGTAATAGTGTAAATATCCCTAGCAAAAGAATCATCAATTTTAATCTTTCTCATTTGACCCTCCAAGTTACTTATTCTAGTAACCAACTTGGAAAGTTGGTTTATGCTGCCGCCATATCTTAATAATTGGTCACGCCGAACATCAATTTGGGTATCACTATAGCCCATAGTATATTTAATTGGATAATCCAATCTCCAGTTAGATAAAGGAGAATCCTCACTGTCGTCTATCCATTTGATTATGTCATAATCAAAATCATAAACCTTATTATTTTGTATGGTATCAAGGTCAAATAAGCCATCTAATTTAGCATTACAAAATTTAGAAATATTCGATAGTTGTTTTTTTAACTCGTTAGTTTCAATATAAAAATTAATCTGATTATCTACAAGTTTTAATATTTGTTTTTCTATAAATTGGATCCATTCACTTTTAGCTGTAAGCAAACTTTTAGATTTGTATTTATAAATTAAATTTCCACCAACTTCACCTTGCTTTAATTTTAAATAATTTTCATCTTTTCTATAATAATTAAGTAATTCTTCTTCTGAATCCCAAAGCTCATGTTTTGTTTCATACGTAAATTCTTTATATAAATCTTTCACTTTTTTTGGCGCTTCTTCCAGGTTATCTTGAAGGCTTCTAATTACTTTTGTTCTACTAATTCCAAATTGTTCGGCATATGAAAATAATTCATCAAATGGCCTTCCATTAATTAAAGATTCAACAAAAAGGGCTACGCCTCTTAAATCTAGATAATCTTGAAAACTGGCAGTATTTGTTTGAATAGCAACTTCTTCATAGTCGAAAATTTTTTCTGAATCATATTCACCATAATTAAGCGGAATAATTCTAAATTTCCCTTCATACCCAAACTCTTTTCTATACTCAGGATCTTTAAACTCTGTTCCATGAAGAAGCATAAGTGTATAAATAGTTAACGAAGCAATTCCAGAGTCAATAATTTGTGAAATACCATTAATAAAAGAGTCTTTTGTTTCTCCTGGCAGTAACATTATTAATTCAGCCTTTGTGGACCTGCCTGCTTCTTTTAGATGTTGATTTATATCTTTATAAGCATCAAGACTAATATTAGATCGTCTAATATTACCTAGAACATTTTCATCCATTGATTGAGCTGACATATTGACAGAAAACATGTTTCCCAACATGCTAGTAATATCAATTACTCTTTCTTTTTGATTTTTCCCAGTTGTTGCCATTATAGAATTAGGCCAATTATATTTGTTATGGGCATCGAGAAGAGCAATAGTTATTTCACGATCTCTAGGGTACATTCCATAATTAGTATCAGCAATATGTAAGTTATTAATTCCAAGTTTGCCAGCTTTTTTTGCAATATACTCTATTTCAGCAGTAACTCTTTCATCTGAAAATTTATGAATTTTATTAAAATAATCATCACCAGTATGGCAAAAGGAGCATCTAAAAGGACACCCTCTGTTAGTCTCAATAAAAGGAGTTAGTCTTCCATCAAAAAAATGGTCTAGCATGCCGTTTAAGTAAGGTGATGGGATTTCATCAAGATACTTTATTCTTTCAGAAGGATTGCCTTTACAAAGAACCAGACTCTTGCTATTAATAGAGTTTTTATCAATAAAAATTGCCCCATCAATTGGTAAAGCAAAAATTTTTCCTCTATCTAAATTACTTTCAATTATCCTATTAATAACATTAGCAGTTGTAATTTCAGCCTCCATGATCATAAAAATATCAGTAGATGGCCTATTACTTAAAAAATCTATTTGTTGAGCATCATCATGAGGCAGATTGGGGCCTCCTTGAGCAGTTATACAATTGGGATTGACTTTTTTTGCAATACTCGCCACATACTCAGAAAGGTTACTATTCCATGAGTAGTTGCTTAAGCAGATTAAATCAGGCTTTTCTTTTTTTATAGCATCAATTGTTTCTTGTGGGTATTTAAAAAGTTTAACAATAATATCATCATTAAATTTACTTTTAGCATAAGAACCAATAAACCCAATATTAATTGGAATTGTATCAGACACTAGCACTATTGAATCATATGTTAGGTCGCAGAAAAATATTTTTAAAGGTCTCATAATTCGAGCATATTACCCTAAAATTTAGAAGAGAAACTATTAAATCGCCGTGAAGTATTATTGAGGGTATTAAGAGACTTTATAATATGTTTATGATGAGGCATAAAATTAAATTACCCAAAAAAGGCATTGATGGATTTTATGGTCATGTGAGCGATTATATTGGTCAAGAAACCGAAAAAAAATTGCGTGAAAATGTAGCAAGTAAATAATATTCAAACTATCTGGATGAAATTTCAAAACACCATAGTATCCCAGTGATGGATACGGAGGTAGAACAATTCCTAAAGGGTATTCCCCAGAATGGTTGGATATTAGATATTGGAGGTTGTTGGGGATGGCACTGGAGGAATATTCTCCAAACAAGACCGGACATTAAAGTCGTCATATTGGATTTTATTCGGCAAAATTTGTCCCATGCAAAAATTATTTTAGAGGATGGTTTAGATAAGAATTTTTATTTGGTTCATGGAAATGCACTATCATTAGACTTTGATAATGACAGTTTTGACGGAGTATGGAGTGTTCAAACTACCCAGCATATACCAGACTATAGAAATGTTCTGGTAGAAGTCTTTAGAGTTTTAAAAACAAACGGAAAATTTGCAGATTACAACTTAAATGTAGCAAGACTTCCTCAATTGATTTACCATTTGTTTGGAAAGAAATATCATTTAGAAGGGTATATTGATGGAAATTTTTTCCTCAGAAGGGCAAATAAAAATTCTAGACTCCTCATTTCTGAAATCTTTGGGAGCAATGTTAAATGTCGTTATACCGAAATATTGTTTTCACCGGAATTAGGTGTCCCCCTGGGGGGAGGTAAAGAGCATTCAGTTATAGGCAAACTTGACTCACAAATCTCTCGTCTTGGTGTCCTATTTAATTTTATTGCTCGTCAGAAAAGTTTTCATACAAATAAACCATAAAATCATCTAATTTATTGTAAATCATTAAACAAAATAGTATTTATGTAGGATAAGTGGTTATATTACAACGGTTTCAACAAGAATTTCTTTAATACCACTCGGTTACATTGGAGTAATTTTGCGAATACAAGTTTAACCATCCTAATACTCTGCCTAGAGTTCAATATTGGGATAGAGTCTAACAGTCTCATGTATAACCCAAATAAAGCGATAAGAGACAAGATCTTCCCTCTCAAGATAGGTAAGTTCTCAGTCAAATACTATACTTTTGAAGAACTTCGGTAGTAGAATGAACTTCTAGTTCAAAAATGACTCTATTATGAAAAAACTACTCATACTTCTATTCTCAATACTGATTTCATTTAACTCTTATGGAGAGTGGACAGAAATTACTTCAAATACTAAAGGTAATACTTATTTCATAAATTATGACTCAATAAATAAACACAATGGACTCGTTTACTATTGGGAGATGGGTAATAATCTTTTACCTACAGAAAGTGGTACCTTGAGTTCACAAGTATATACTGTAGTTGAATGTGGAATAAATCGATACAAACATTTATCATTTACTCACTTTAAACAATCAATGGGTAATGGGGAAAGTTATATAAGTAGTCCTTCAAACCCTAAATGGCAATATCCATCTCCTGATGGAGTCAAAGCGTTTTTATTAGAAATAGTCTGTGATTATGCTGAGTAAGTAATGAAAAATAACAAGTACAATCAAAACTACTCCGTCACTACGGAATAAAACGAAAAGTGTGTATTAGTTCAAGAACTATATCAATGAATACCTCACTCTTATAGATACTATTCTAACAGGGTTTGGTTTTACTCAAAACAGAGGAGTGTTAATACACTCAGTCAAATACTATACTTTTGAAGAACTTCAGAGGT
>ENA-OSJC01003208-OSJC01003208.1-marine-metagenome-genome-assembly--contig:-NODE-3208-length-11821-cov-16.728457_pt1 | contig 11821 bp, 11 predicted proteins | sample MGYA00237885_ERZ534234 | MGnify/ENA primary metagenome ERZ534234 (study PRJEB26413, sample SAMN06343907) | marine metagenome | isolation source: coastal waters | place: Atlantic Ocean: West Antarctic... | reverse complement strand
GTTAATTTAAGTATTTAAACAATATAAAAAGGCCAACTATGAAATCAGACTTAGACATTGCAAGAGAAGCAACATTAATACCTATCAGCGAAATTGCAAAGCGTATTGATATTCCCGAGGATGCCTTACTTTCATATGGCCCATATATAGCTAAAATTGATTCCAATAAAATTAAAACTCAATCTAATAAACAATCAAAATTAATATTAGTTACAGCTATGAGCCCAACTCCAGCAGGAGAGGGGAAAACAACTACAACTATTGGCTTAGCAGACGCTTTAACAAAATTAAAAAAGAAAGCTTTGATCTGCATACGAGAACCTTCTCTGGGGCCTGTATTTGGAATGAAAGGAGGCGCCACAGGCGGCGGCTATTCTCAAGCAGTTCCCATGGAAAATATCAACCTTCATTTCACAGGGGATCTTCATGCAATCACTTCAGCTAATAATTTACTAGCAGCTATGATTGATAACCATATTTTTCATGGTAATGAATTAGGAATTGATAAGTCAAAGATATCATTTAAAAGATGCTTGGATATGAATGATCGAGCATTAAGAAATATTTCAATTTCTGGAAATAACCTAGACTATAAAACTGGATTTGATATTACTGTAGCGAGTGAAATTATGGCAATCTTTTGTTTGGCAAACTCAATTGATGATTTAAATAAAAGATTGGGTGAGATTGAGGTTGCTAAAAATATTGATCCTAAAATGGAGCCAATTCTTGCCAAAGATGTTAAGGCTAATGGAGCAATGACAGTCCTACTTAAAGACGCTTTCATGCCAAATTTAGTGCAAACCCTAAATAAAACCCCTACACTTATTCACGGCGGCCCATTTGCAAATATTGCGCACGGCTGCAATTCCTTTATTGCAACAAAGATGGGGTTAGATCTTGCAGATTATGTTGTAACTGAAGCTGGGTTCGGTGCAGATTTAGGAGCTGAGAAGTTTATTGACATAAAATGTAGGAAAACTGGGATTAAACCTGATTTGGTAGTTATCGTGGCCACTATTAGAGCTATAAAATTTCATGGCGGAGTAAAGAAAGAAGATCTTAATCAAGAAAATTCAGAAGCGCTAAAGGAAGGGTTTAAGAATCTTGAAAGACATATTACCAATTGTCACCAACAGTTTGGGTTAAATGTTTTAGTAGCTGTTAATAAATTTCAAAGTGATACTGATACTGAAATTAAATTTGTGCAGGATAAGGTTAGAGACTTAGGTTTTGAAGCAATTTTATGTGAGCACTGGGAAAAGGGTGCTGATGGGGCAGAGACTTTAGCTTTGGCAGCCCTTGATTTGGTTAATAAACCATCTTTTGGCGAATTTAAGTTTTTATATAAAAATGAACAATCTTTAGCATCGAAGATAGAAACAATAGCTAAAAATATTTATCATGCTGACGAAGTGATATACGAAAATGAGGCTTCCGAACAACTCAAAGAGTTGGAGTTAAAATATTCTTCATTTCCAGTTTGTATTGCTAAAACTCCTTACTCTTTTTCGAGTGATCCAGCATTAAAGGGTGCTGCAAGTAACCATAAACTAAACATCAGAGAACTTCGATTAGCTAGGGGAGCAGAATTTATTGTTGCTATATGTGGCTCTCTTATGACTTTACCAGGGCTTCCTAAAAAGCCAGCAAGTGAAATGATTGGTGTAAATGCTGATGGATTAATTGAAGGGTTGAGTTAAATCCAGTTTGTAATTATAAAACCTGGGTTTTCTGAGTTAATTGAAAGTAAATCTAAATTTATTGGTTATGGGTTAATTGGTAAATCTAGAGAAGAGTTTCTTTTAGAAATAAGAAAAATAGCTTCTGAGCATCCTACAGCTGGCCATATTGCTTTTGCTTATCAAATCAAGACGGAAAATAATGGTGTTGATTTATATTTTAAGGATGATGGAGAGCCCAATGGCACAGCTGGAAGACCATTACTCACCATTATAGAATCAAAACATCTTGTAAACTCTGGTTTAGCCGTTGTTAGATATTATGGTGGTATAAATTTAGGCACTGGGGGGTTAACAAGAGCCTATAGCAAGGCAGGAATGAAGGCTTTCACAAATTCAACTCTTGAGAGTTACATTCATTTTAGTAATTATAAATTAATCATTAACTACAATGTGTTAGATAAACTAATTAATGTAATTTATAAGAATAAAGGCACTATATTAGATAAGATATTCGCAGATAAAGTGATAGTTCATATTTCACTTCCTACTAAATCTGAAAAAATTATCAGAGAAAAGTTTAAAATGATTAATATGTCCTTAATAAATTAAGCAAATATAGTAATTAGGTATTTCTTTATCTGTTAATATTAAATTAATCAATTGAATATGGAGCTATAAAATGAAATTAGAATCTATTGCACTGCATCATGGTTACGAATCCGAAGGGACAACTAAAGCAGCAACAACTCCTATTTATCAAACGACATCATTTACGTTTGATAATACTCAGCATGGAGCAGATTTATTTGATCTGAAAGTTGAGGGAAATATCTATACTCGCATAATGAACCCAACAAATGCTGTTCTAGAGAAAAGGGTAGCAGAAATGGAGGGTGGCATTGCAGCTTTAGCTTTAGCTTCTGGTATGTCAGCGATAACTGCTTCGATTCAATGTATTACTCGTACCGGGGATAATATCGTAAGTACAAATCAGTTGTATGGCGGAACTTATAACTTATTTGCCCATACATTTCCCCAGCAAGGAATTAATGTAAATATGGTCGATGCTTCAGATTTTGATGCAATTGAAGCAGCAATCGATTCGAAGACTAAAGCGCTTTATTGTGAGTCTATTGGTAACCCATTAGGCAATGTTGTAGATTTAGAAGAATTAGCAAATATAGCTCACCGACATAACATTCCATTAATTGTCGATAACACAGTACCTACCCCTTACTTATGTAAACCTTTTGATTTTGGAGCAGATATTGTTATTCACTCCCTAACAAAATATATTGGCGGCCATGGAACAACTATTGGTGGAGTAATTGTGGATTCTGGCAAGTTCGATTGGACTAAAGACGCAAAAAAATTTCCAATGCTTAATGAGCCAGATCCTTCTTATCATGGAGTTGTTTATACCGAAGCTTTGGGCCCTGCGGCATTTATTGGTCGATGTAGGGTTGTGCCCTTAAGAAATACAGGTGCAGCACTCTCACCTCATAGTGCTTTTTTAATCATGCAAGGATTGGAAACATTAGGGTTAAGAATGGAAAGACATTGCGAGAATGCTTTGGCTCTAGCTAAATTTCTAAAAGCAAATTCACAGGTTAGCTGGGTTAATTATGCAAGCTTAGAAGATGATAAATATAATAAAGTTTGTAAGAAGATAACAAAAGGTAAAGCGTCTGGCATTATTAGTTTCGGTATTAATGGAGGTATTGAAGCTGGAACAAAATTCATAGACGCCCTTCAAATGATTTTAAGACTAGTGAATATAGGGGATGCGAAATCTCTTGCATGCCACCCTGCCTCTACTACTCATAGACAATTAAGCCCAGAAGAATTAAAAACAGCTGGGGTAAGTGAAGATATGGTTAGAATATCTGTAGGTATCGAACACATCGATGACATTATCGCTGATGTTGAGCAAGCACTTGCAGCATCTAAATAAAAATGATTATTGAGAGTCTTCTATTAGTAATTGTGGCTATTTGTTCAATTATTTTATGGAAGATTTCTCAAGTCAAGAAAGATGAAGATGTTTCGAAAGTATTAGAAGGAAAGCATCGTGAAATGCTTGTCGATATAAATGATGCCCTAAATAAGCTTTCAGACAGGTTACATAAAACATTATCTGAACAAGGAAAAACACAACAAGAGACCGTCCAGTCGTCACTAAAAAATACTTCCTTACAATTAATGGCGAGTGTCGAAAGTCTTACCAAAACTGTTGACACAAGACTGCAAGAGATAACTGGTAAGGTACACGAAAGACTCGAAGAGGGATTTAAGAAAACTAACGCTACCTTTGTAAGTGTAATGGAGAGATTGGCCACAATCGATGAGGCACAAAAGAAAATTGATGGTCTTACAACCAACATGGTGAGTTTGCAAGAATTACTAGGCGATAAAAAATCAAGGGGGGCTTTTGGTGAACTTCAATTAGAAGGCCTTATTAAAAATATCTTACCTCCAGATTCATTTGCGTTGCAATACACATTTAAAAATGGCTTAAAAGCAGATTGCGTGTTGTTCCTTCCTGAGCCAACAGGTACAGTGGCAGTTGATTCAAAATTTCCTATGGAAAATTATCAAAAAATGTTTGATGTATCTAGATCAGATTCAGATAAAGCTAAAGCGCAAAAACAATTCAAACTAGATGTGCGTAAACATATCAATGATATAGCTACAAAATATATCATTCCTGGAGAAACTTCCGATGGGGCAGTGATGTTTATTCCTGCAGAAGCAGTTTTTGCTGAGATTCATGCATATCATCCAGAATTAATCCAAGACTCAATGTCAAAAAAAGTATGGTTAGTTTCTCCAACTACTTTAATGGCTGTATTAAATACAGCTAGAGCAGTTTTAAAAGATGTTGAAACGAGAAAGCAAGTTCATGTTATAAAATCTGAGCTTGGAAAGTTAGGAAAAGACTTCGATCGTTTTGATACTAGAATGAAAAAATTAGCTGATAATATTCGATTGGCTCATGAAAATGCTCAGGATGTTCATGTTTCTAGCCAAAAAATTTCAAAAAGGTTCTCCCAGATTGAGAGAGTAGAGTTAAAAGAAGACCCGAATGAGTTATTGGAATTTGAAGAGCAGATTATAGATGATAAGAAGCAGAAAAATGAAGGTTAATATACTTTTTTTCGCAGGAATTCGGGAGATGTTTGGTGTCCATGAAAAATATATTGAGACTGAAGAATCTAAAAACTCTCCAGATAAATTATTAAAATTTTTAATAGAAAAAGAGCAGGGCGCTTGGGTTGAACTTTTAAACTCAAAAGACTCAATCAGAGTTGCAATCAACCAAGAAGTTTCTGACTGGGATGCTGTTTTGACGGATGGAGATGAGTTAGCATTTTTTCCTCCAATTACAGGAGGTTAAATGACAATCTGTATTCAAAAAGACCTGTTTGATATTGAAAAAATAATTTCTAATTTAAGGAAAAATAAGCCAACTATAGGAGCTGTTGTTTCTTTTATTGGTTATGTCAGGGATTACAATAAGGATATAAACACAAATAAATTAAAACAAATGGAATTAGAACATTATCCAGGCATGACTGAAAAAGCATTAGTTGAGATTGAATTAAATGCTAAGACTAGATGGATTCTTGAGGATATTTTTATAATACATAGAATAGGAACATTACTTCCAGGCGATCCTATAGTTGCAGTTGTTGTTGCTAGCCAACATAGAAAAAATGCATTTGAGGCCTGTGAATTTATTATTGATTTTCTAAAAACAGATGCTCCTTTTTGGAAAAAAGAAATTTCTGATCAAGATGAGGTATGGGTGCAAAATAGAGTTGAAGATAATCGAAAAAAATCTAGCTGGAATTTAGAAAATGAATAAAAAATTCACATACATTGTAATTATATTAAATTTCAATAAGGCTAAAATATATGAAGCTTAATAAAGTTGTTTTTCCAGTTGCTGGGCTGGGGTCGAGGTTTTTTCCAGCTACGAAGGCGACACCAAAAGAAATGCTACCTATTGCAGATAAGCCATTAATTCAATATGCAGTCGAGGAGGCCTTGGATGCGGGATTTACAGAGCTTATTTTTGTTACGGCTAAATCAAAAACATCTATTAGAGATCATTTCGATAGTAAGTTGAGTACGAACTTGTCAAATTTAACTGAAGAAAAAAGAGAATTATTAAGTAAAATGAATGAAATAATCCCCAAGGGGGTTTCATGTAAATATATCTTTCAAGAAGAGCCTTTAGGCTTGGGACATGCAATTTTACAAGCGAAACCACTTATCAATGACGAACCTTTTGCTGTTATTTTAGCTGATGATCTAATTGACTCTAAGACGGGTACTCTAAAGCAAATGGTGGACTTATATAATGACAGCAACTCTTCGATTATTTCCGTTCAAAAAATCGATAAAACTAGCTCTATTCATTATGGGATAGTTTCTATAGGTGAAAAGACCCAAAGTAAGATTAAATTGACCGACATTGTTGAAAAACCCTTACCTAAAAATGCACCATCTAATTTAGGCGTAGTGGGTAGATATATTTTTTGCAATCAAATATTAAATTTCTTAGAAAACATTTCGTTTGGAACAGGAAATGAAATTCAATTAACGGATGGTATTAAGTTAATGCTATCGACTCATCCTGTGTATGCTTATGAATTTGAAGGAACAAGATATGATTGTGGAGATAAATTAGGTTTTATTAAAGCTAATATTGAGTATGCTCTAAAAAATAAAACTTTTGGTGCTGATTTAAAAGATTACTTAAAGTCGCGTTTACAGAGATGAATATTAAAGAGTTAATATCTAAATCCAAACTCATATATTCCAATAAACAAATTGGCGCTGCAATCGTAAATATTGCTGATAATTGTAATTCAACTTTAAGAGACGAGGAAGTTACAATTCTTCCTGTTATGAATGGTGCTCTTATTTTTTCTGGACAACTAATTCCAAGATTAAATTTTAATTGTGTATTAGATTATATACATACTTCAAGGTACTCTAATAATAAAGGCCAACCAACTGTTAATTGGACCTATAAGCCAAAAAAAGATTTAATAAAAGACAAGATAGTATTAGTTATAGATGATATTTTAGATGAGGGTTTAACTTTAAATGATATTAAAAAAAATCTTATTGCAATGGGGGCTAAACAAGTTTTAATTGCCGTCCTATTTGATAAAAAAATAGATAAAATAAAACCAATTAAGGCTGATTTCTCTGGGCTAGAGGTACCTGATTCCTATGTTTATGGTTTTGGGTTGGACTTTAAGGGAATAGGGCGTAATATTCCTCATCTTTATGCACAAAAATAAATATAATTTAGAATCCTAATGCCAAAAAAGAACAATAAAATACGGGACAATGATCCCGAATCAGAACGAGAGATAAATTTGTACGACAATCCAATTCCTAGTCGGGAATTGATTCTTCAAGTTATGTCAGAACATGGTGTTCCAATTAATAAAAAAGAGTTACTTGAGGTATTGGAAATCAATGACGATGAAATACCTATTATTGAAAAGCGTTTAAGGGCAATGGCTCGTCAAGGGCAGATTCTAATTAATAGAAAAAATGTTATTTGTATTTCAGACAAGCTCAACCTAATTGCTGGAAAGATTTCAGGACACCCAGATGGTTTTGGCTTTCTTATTCCCGAAGATAAAACACAGAAAGATATCTTTCTAACACCTAGAGAGATGAGTCAGGTATTCAACAATGATCGCGTAATGGTTCAAGTTACAGGTCAAGATCGGAAAGGAAAGATGGAAGGTAAAATTGTTGAAATCTTAGAAAGAGTTAATACGGTGTTAGTCGGAAGGATTGTTCAGTCGCAGGGCGTTACCATCGTTGCTGCTGAGGATAAGAGAATCTGCCAGGATATTTTAATACCCTATGAATCAGATATGCAAGCAAAAGTTGGTCAAATCGTCGAGGTAGAAATAACCACTCAACCGACCTTTAAATCTAAACCAATGGGAAAAGTAATTAGTATTCTTGGAGATTATAAAGATAGTGGTATTGAGATTGAAATTGCCTTAAGAAAACATAGTCTGCCTTATATGTTTAGTAAAAATGTTCTTGATGAGGCTGGTAAATTCGCCCCCGATGTCAAGCCGTCTGATTTTGAGGGTAGGAGAGACCTTAGAGATTTAGCTTTGGTTACTATTGATGGCGAGACTGCTAAAGATTTTGATGATGCAGTTTATGTCGAGCGTAATGGGGAAAATTGGCGTTTAGTTGTAGCAATAGCCGATGTTAGCTCTTATGTTCAACCATCAAGCGAGCTAGATCTTTCAGCTGCTGAAAGGGGGAACTCTGTTTATTTTCCTAGAAGAGTAATACCAATGTTGCCCGAAGCACTATCAAATGGATTATGCTCTTTAAAACCTAATGTTGATCGACTCTGTATGGTATGCGACATGGTAATAGATCCAAAAGGAAAAGTATTGTCTTATGAATTTTACCCTTCAGTAATGAATTCTAAGGCAAGACTAACCTACACAAGCGTAGATAAAATTCTAAACCATGACGACAAAAATTTGAAAAGTGAGTTTGGCTCTATTGTTCCAGACTTAAAAAATTTACAGAAACTTTACCAAATAATGTTGGGTGAGAGAGAAAAAAGAGGTGCTTTAGAGTTTGATTCAACAGAAACATCTATTGTATTCAATGATCAAGGAAAGATTGATTTCATAAAGCCGGTCTTTAGGAATGAGGCACATCGAATAATTGAAGAATGCATGCTAGCAGCAAATGTATGCGCAGCTAAATTTTTAATTGAAGATAATATTGATGGACTTTTCCGCAATCATGAATGTCCTTCTGAAGAGAAGCTTGAGAATTTAAGAAATTTTCTAGCTGAATTTGGTTTGTCGCTGCAAGGTGGGAACAAGCCTACCCCTAAAGACTACAGAGATTTAGTTGAAAAGGTATCAAGCCGACCGGAAGCACATCTTTTACAAACAGTTTTATTAAGGTCAATGCAACAAGCTGTTTATAGCAACAAGAATTTAGGACATTTTGGTCTTGCTTATGATGCCTATACACATTTTACTTCGCCAATAAGAAGGTACCCAGATCTTATTGTTCATAGAGCAATCAAAACTAAACTATTGAATAAACCATTTAAATTAAAAGATATTACAAAGATTGCAGAGCACTGTTCTGGATCAGAAAGAACTGCAGATGAAGCAACACGTGATGTTGAATCATGGCTTAAGTGTTATTTTATGCAGGATAAAGTTGGTCAAATTTTTGAAGGTACGGTTGCAGGTGTTACTGGCTTTGGTCTCTTTATTGAGTTGGACGATATTTATATCGAAGGCTTACTGCATGTTACAGAGTTGGGGAATGATTATTTTACTTATGATAAAAATAAGCACGCAATGATTGGCGAGAGAACTAATTTATCATATCGCTTAGGAGACAGATTAAAAGTTAAGGTTGTAAGAGTCGACTTAGAAACTATTAAAATCGATTTTGCTTTAGAAGGTGTGGAAGCCAAACCTAAGGCAATAAAATCAAAAAAGAAAAAGTTTAATCACCTAAAGAAAGCTAAAAGAAGATGAGTACTGAGCAAATAATTTATGGCTTTCATTCCATTACTAGCCATATAAGAATGGACCCCTTGTCTATAAAAGAAATTTTTATTGACGAATTTAGAACTGATGGCCGAGTCGGTGATTTGATGAAGCTAATTGAAACAAATCAAATTAAATATCATTTATCTAGCAAAGATAGATTAGATGGCTTTATTTCAAACCAAAAACATCAGGGTGTTGTTGCAATAATCCGTGAAGTAAAAAATAAGCATGTAACAATTGAGGATATTGTTGAAACTGACAAATCAAAACCTTTTTTGTTCTTAATATTGGATGGAATTGAAGATCCTCATAATCTAGGAGCATGCTTTAGGGTTGCAGATGCAATGGGTGTTGATGCAATAGTTTGCCCAAAAGACAATGCTGTTGGATTAAATTCTACCGTGAGAAAGGTCGCTTCTGGAGGAGCTGACTCTGTTCCATTCGTGGTTGTTACAAACCTCGCTAGAACAATCAGATACTTAAAGGAGAAGGGTGTGTTTATTTATGGTACAGATGATGAAGCATCTAACACAATAGGCCAGATTAGCTTTAATGGATCAGTAGCGCTTATTATGGGTTCTGAAGGCAAGGGGATGAGGCGTCTGACTAAAGAATTATGCGATGATATTTTCTCAATACCAATGTTGGGACAAGTTGAGAGCCTTAATGTCAGCGTTGCTTCAGGTATTTGTCTCTATGAGATCATTCGACAAAAAAAATAAATTCTATTAAAGAATTTCAAAAGATAAAAAAAGCCCAATAAATTTGGGCTTCTTTGAATTTGGCTCCCCAACCTGGGCTCGAACCAGGGACACATGGATTAACAGTCCATTGCTCTACCAACTGAGCTATTGGGGAATATCTTAGAAAGCGAGCATTTTAGCACAAGATTGTATTTTGATTCTAGCCTTCTACCGCTTCTTTAATTCTTAACAATGCTTCTCTTAAATTATCGATTGATGTAGCAAAAGATATTCTGAAGTAACCTGCTGCACCAAATGCTGATCCAGGGACAACAGCGACTCCTTTTGTATCAAGCAAATATTCACTAAAAGCAATATCGTCACTATTTCTTATTTTACCTTTTTCGTAAAGGTTTTCAATTGCATTTTTAGCATAAGGAAAAGAATAAAAAGCACCTTGTGCTTTTATACAATCAATTCCTTCAATATTATTAAATGCATCTACTACAAAATCATGCCTGTCTTTAAATGCATTAAGCATAGGAGTGATGCAAGATTGATCTCCCAATAATGCAGCCTCCGCAGCGGCTTGTGAGATTGAAGTCGGATTAGATGTTGATTGAGATTGTAGAATACCCATAGCTGAAATAATTTTTTTTGGCCCTGCAGCAAAACCAATTCTCCAACCTGTCATTGAATAAGCTTTTGATACTCCATTTATAATAATGCAGCGATCTTTTAATTTTGGTTCTACCATGACTATGTTATAGAAAGGTTGTTCATCAAGCCGGATATGCTCATAAATATCATCAGTCATTACATAAATATCTGGATATTTTATCAATATATTAGCTATCTCTTTGAGTTCGGATGGTGAATAAACAGAACCAGTTGGATTTGAAGGAGAATTCAGAATAACTATTTTAGTTTTCTTGCTAATAGATTTTTCTAATTGATATGCAGTCATTTTGAATGACTGGTCTATTCCGCAATGAACAAGTACTGTTGAGGCACCAGTGAGTTCCACAATATCGGTATATGAAACCCAATATGGAGTGGGAACAATTACTTCATCATCTGGATTTAATAATGCTAGAAAAAGATTAAAAATGCATTGCTTACCACCTACACCAATAATGACCTCATTTGTTTCATAATTTAGCCTATTATCACGCTTAAATTTTTTAACTACAGCTTCCTTAAGGGACGGGAGGCCGGAAACTGGAGTATATTTAGTAAGCCCATCTTTAATTGCTTTTATGGCTGCTTCTTTTATGAAATCTGGCGTATCAAAATCAGGCTCTCCCGCAGCAAGCGCAATAATATCTTTACCCTCAGATTTTAATTTAGCAGCTTTAGCTGTTATAGCAAGAGTTGGTGATTCCTTTATGCGATTGACACAATTTGATAGTGTTATGTTAGACAAAATTTATTCCAGAGGCCATTAAAAATGCGATAAGTAATTTTACTTAAAAATTCAACAAGTACAAATAACTTTTTCTAAATAAATATTATTATTTTTTATCCAATTAAATTTAAAGAAGCTTTTCTAACTCAAGACCTTTAACTTCATCAATTAGTAATAAATTTCTCTGAATTTTTTTAGCTTTATTTGAATCACCATTTTTCTTATGAAGAAGGGCAGATCTATATAATGAATCAGAATTATTTTTATCTAAATCAATTGATTTGTTATATGCAGTTAAAGCCCCTTCAAAATTTAATAGTTTTTCGTGAGCAAATCCATGCTCATACCATGCCTCTGAATTTTGTTCTTCTTTCTTTATCCATTTTTTTGTAACTAAAAATAAATCATCCCAATTTTCTTTAACTTTTGGGATTGCAATTTGTAAGAAATATGGTT
>ENA-OSJC01003205-OSJC01003205.1-marine-metagenome-genome-assembly--contig:-NODE-3205-length-11827-cov-7.917787_pt1 | contig 11827 bp, 11 predicted proteins | sample MGYA00237885_ERZ534234 | MGnify/ENA primary metagenome ERZ534234 (study PRJEB26413, sample SAMN06343907) | marine metagenome | isolation source: coastal waters | place: Atlantic Ocean: West Antarctic... | reverse complement strand
AAGCGCAGTAATGCGTGTAGCTGACCAGTACTAATAGCTCAATTGGCTTGATTTATGCACTGAAAAAAATTTTTAAACTATAGATATGAATAAAATCCCAATATATTACCAATGAATACAAAAGTATGCCTACACATTGGTTTCTACAAAACTGGAACTGCTTTCTTACAACAAAATATATTTTCAAGTATTTAGAAAAATCTAAAATGAGCGAAACAAATATAAAAACTCATTATATGGATGATAATAATAAGTTATCCCAACTTCTTAAACGTAATTTAAAGAAGTTAGAATATTAAATATGTTTAAAAAGGTATTCTTAAAAACTTCATATTATTTTTTGCCATCGGTATTCAAAATATTAAGTTTTTTTGTAACTGTTCCTCTAATATCCTACTATTTCAATCCACAAGATCTGGGTATTTTTTATGTTTTGATTTCTTTTTTGTTAATACTTGGACCTCTGTCAAATATTGGAATAGAGTGGGCATTCCAGAGTAAATATTATAAATTAAGTAAAGAAAAAGTAAAAATATTTTTTTTCAATGCTGTTTTAATAGATTTAATTTTAAGAATATTTTGGAGTGTAATTACATTTGCGCTATTTTCAAATTTTGGACACTATTTTTTAGAGCAATTTAATCCAGATTATAATGTTTATTTAACACTCATTCTTCTTTCATTTATAGTAAATTTTTTATGGATAAGTCTCTCCCAAGTTTTAATCTTAGAAAAAAAAGCTAAAGATTTTGCAATAATAGAATCATTAAGAGTAATTGTCTTCATAATTATATTGCTAATATTATTAGTAAGCTTAGATATTGGTTTTATTTCACTATTTTTATCCCCACTTATAACAAACATAATTATATTTTTTATAGAAGTAATGTATGTAAAAAATGTAATTAAGATTCAAATGGATAAAAAAATTTTATTATCAATTTTTAAATTTGGATTACCAGTTTTGCCAACAAGTTTAGTTGAAATGTCACAGGGGTTTGTGGATAAATTCGTAATTCAAAAATTTTTAGGATTCTATCAAACAGGAATATACGGACATTCACAAAGCTATACGAATTTATTTACCCAATGCACAAAAGCAGTAATGAGAGTTATATCGCCCGTACTGATTAAGAATATATCTAAAAAAAATTTTAAAAATGTAAATGAATTAAATGAGCTTAATACTTTTTTTTACAAATTGACTTTATTTTTTGGTTTATTTTTTATTTTTTCAAGTGAGTATGTGATTTCATGGTTTACATTTAATAAATTTACTGAATCGGCTAGTTTAGTAAATATTTGGTATTCAGTGATTTTTGTTTCTTTTTTTTCGAACACCGCGTTATCAATTCTTATTGTTAAAAAATTAACTAAATTTATAATGCATACCTCTGTCTATCTTACCTTGATTATGTTTGTTTTACTTTTCTATTTTGCCAAATACATGAGCATAGAAGGAATAGTATATATTATTGTTTTTAAGAGATTTTTTGTAGCAGTTATAAGATTTTATAAAGTGAAAGATTTTATAAATAGAAGTTATTTTTTTACTTTCATTGCTTATTTTACTTTATTTAGTTCTGTAGCGTATCTAAATAATGAATTTATGATAAATGTTTTTGTTAAAATTGGATTAATTATTGCTTCTGGAGTTGATTGCTTAATAGATTTTAATAAAAAAAGTAAAATAATGAAGTTTTTACAAAAAAATGTTTAAATAAAATTACTAGTTTGATACTTTTGTTTAGAAAATAAAATGATATAAACTATTTATTATAAAATTTTAAAATGAACTTAAAACATTATTCAAAAGTAATTGATTTGAAAAAAAATGCCCTTGAGCATTTAAAAAACGAGGATTTATTTGATAAAATTAACAATTCAGTCAAATTAATTTCTAACTCTGTTCGGCAAAAAGGCAAACTGCTAATAATCGGAAATGGTGGTTCTGCAGCTGATTCACAGCATATGGCAACTGAATTAGTTGGAAAATACTTAAAAATTAGAAAACCTTTTCCTGCAATAGCTTTAACTACAGACACATCGATATTAACTTCAATATCAAATGATATGGATTTTAATAAAATTTTTACAAGACAAATAGATGCAATCAAAACTCCTAAAGATATTATTTTTGCAATAACCACTAGTGGTAAGAGTAAGAATATTATCGATGCCTTAAAATTTTCAAAAAAAAATAAATTAAAATCAGTATGCCTAACAAGTAAAGAAGCACCTAAATCACTAGAGCGGATGTGTGATATTGTAATAAGAGTTCCTGAATTTAGAGTGGATAGAATTCAAGAGCTGCATATTTTTATAGAACACCTTATATGCGAAGAATTAGAAAAATTAATCAAGTAAAACAAGCTGTCATTTTTTGTGGTGGCCTTGGATCACGATTAGGAAAGATAACTAAAAAAACACCTAAACCTTTAATCAGAATAAACAATAAACCCTTTATTGAATTTATAATAAAAAATTTATCAAGGTTTGGTATAAAAAAAATATTATTACTATGCTCTTATAAGCATGATCTATTTTATAAGAAATATCATAATAGAAGTATTTATGGCATAAAAATTTCATGTATCAACGAAGGATCTCCACTAGGAACGGCGGGGTCTATTTTGAAAGCAAAAAGTAGCTTAGATGATTTTTTTTTTTTATGCAATGGGGATACTTATTTTGACATTAATATTTTAGATCTAATAAATTATTTTAAAAAAAATTACTTAATGTCTTTAGCATTAAAAAATTCAATCGATAAAAGATATTCAGGTGTTAAACTTTTAAACAATACTGTCGAAAAGTTTAATTTTATTAATAAATTAAAAAAAAACTTAGTTAATGGTGGTTTTTATCTATTAAAAAAGGATCTTCTTAATTTTATTAATAAAAAAAATTTTTCATTAGAGAATGAAGTAATGACTAAATTAGCAAAGAAAAAAAAAATTTCAGGAAAAGAATTTTTAAATAATTTTATAGATATTGGAATTTTAAAAGATTTGAAAAAAGCACCACAGTTTTTAAAAAAAGTTCAAAAAAAACCAGCACTTTTTTTAGATAGAGATGGTGTAATTAATAAAGACTTGGGGTATGTGCATAAATATTCAAATTTTATATGGTTAAAAAATATAAAAAAAATAATTAAGTTTGCTAATGATAATAATTATTATGTATTTGTTGTGTCTAACCAATCAGGAATAGGAAGGGGTTATTATACAAAAAACCATGTTGATCTACTTCATGTTAAAATCAATGAAGAGTTAAGAAAAACTGGTGCGCATATAGATAGTTTCTATTATGCCCCCTATTATAAGGGTTCAAAAATATATAATTTTACAAAAAAAGATTTTTTAAAAAGAAAACCTAATACTGGAATGATTTTAGAATGTATGGATAAATGGAATATTGATATTAAAAAATCCATAGTTATAGGTGATCAAGAAAGCGATATGCTTTTAGCAAAAAATATTAAAATTAAAAATAGGATTTTAGTAGGTAAAGATATAAATACCTATAAAGAATTTATAAAAATAAATAAAATGCATAATAAATAATGGTAAAAAAAGTTTTTATTACAGGTATTACGGGAATGGTTGGGTCCCATCTCTTAGATTATTTAATAAAAAAAACAAACTGGGATGTTTATGGATTAATTAGGTGGAGAAGCCCCCTAGAAAACATTAATTCTCATATAAAATCAATTAATAATAATAAAAGAATTTTTTTGAAATATGGTGATATTAGGGAACAGCACTCTTTAGACACTATTATTAGCGATATTAAACCAGACTACGTATATCACTTAGCTGCTCAAAGTTTTCCTAAAACTAGTTTTGAGATGCCAGCAGATACTTATGAAACTAATACGATTGGCACTTCAAACTTACTTGAGTCCTTAAAAAGATACAAAAAAAATGCAATAATTCATATTTGCTCATCGTCTGAAGTTTTTGGAAGAGTACCAAAAGAAAAAGTTCCAATAGATGAAAATTGTAGTTTTCACCCAGCATCACCATATGCCATTTCAAAAACTGGTACAGATTTAATTGCTCGATTTTATGCAGAAGCCTATAATATGAAAATAATGACAACAAGAATGTTCACCCACACTGGACCAAGAAGAGGAGACGTTTTTGCAGAGTCATCATTTGCAAAACAAATTGCCATGATAGAAGCAAATATGCAAAAGCCAATTGTTTATGTTGGGAATTTAAAAAGTTTAAGAACAATAGCAGATGTTAGAGATGCAGTTCATGCCTATTATTTACTCTTAACAAAAAATCCAATAGGAGGTGAGGTCTATAATATAGGAGGAACCCATACTTGCACAGTGGGTGAAATTTTGAATTTTTTATTATCAAAATCAAAAAAAAAGATTATATATAAGGTAGACAAGAATAGAATTAGACCAATAGATGCTGACTTACAGGTTCCAAATACTTTAAAGTTTAGATCTCATACGGGATGGAAGCCAAAGATTAAGTTTGAAAAAACGATGTTGGATCTTTTAAACTATTGGAGAGAAAAAGTTAAAAATAAAAATTTTTACTTAAGTAGGTAGTTATGAAAATAAAAGTAGCAGATTACATAATCAAATTTTTTGCAGACAAGGGTATTGATAAGATGTTCGTGGTCTATGGTGCGGCAAATGGAGATTTAATTGATGCATTTACAAGAATTAAAAAAACAAAATATGTATCCATTATGCATGAACAGGCTGCAGGTTTTGCAGCTGAAGGATACGCAAAAATAAAAAATTTACCAGGTGTGGCCATAGCAACTAGTGGCCCTGGTGGTCAAAATTTTGTGACATCTATAGCTAACTGTTTTTATGATTCGGTACCTGCAATTTTTATTACAGGGCAAATTAAAACTGAGTTTTTAAGACCTGATGAGCAGGTTAGACAGATTGGTTTTCAGGAAACAGATATAGTTGGAATTACAAAGCCAATTACAAAAAAGTCAGTTATGATTACAGATGCGAAGAATATAAAGTATGAGTTAGAACACTGTTATCATTTAGCATTGACTGGTAGACCGGGCCCAATTGTACTTGATGTTCCAATGGATATTCAGAAACAATATGTGGATGTTAAAAAATTAAAAGGATTTAATCCAAAAAAAGAAAATTTCAAGCAATCTAAATTAATCAGCCAAATAAAAAAATTTATTAAAGATTTTAAAAAGTCTAAAAGACCTGCTTTGCTTGTAGGTGGAGGCGTAAGAACTGCAGGTGCAATTAAGGAACTGCAAAAATTAGGTCAATTAATGAATGTCCCTGTTTTCCCAACATGGAATGCTCTTGATATTGTTACTAGCGATTATTCAAATTATTGTGGAAGAGTTGGAACTTATGGGGGTGCAGGAAGAAATTTTGGAATTCAAAACTCTGACTTATTGATGACTATTGGATGTAGATTATCAGGAAGAATTACAGGTGGAAATGTTCAGTCTTTTGCTCGGGAGGCAAAAAAGTATATGGTTGATATTGACCCTACAAATTTAAAAACTAAATGGCAACAGCTTAAGTTTGATGAAAATATTTATTGTGACGCAAAAAAGTTTATTAAATTACTTTCAAAAGAATTGACAAAGATTAAAATAAAAAAAAATATAGATAGCGATAAAAAAGATTGGTTAAATACGTGCCTAGGATGGAAAAATAAATATGATCCCGTAAAAAAAGAATTTTTTGGCTCTCACAATTACGTACACCCTTACGCATTCATTAGAACACTATCAGAAAAAATGGGTAAAAATGATACTTTTGTGGGTGATTGTGGTGGAAATATTGTTATAGCAAACCATTCTTTCGAGACAAAATTAGGACAAAGGTATTTTACAAATAATGGAAATTCTCCTATGGGTTTTTCATTTGCAGGTGGGTTAGGAGCGTGTGTTGCAAATCCAAAGGTAAATACTGTTTGTGTAATTGGTGATGGAGGAATGAATATGAATATTCAGGAATTAGCTACCTTAGTCAATTACAACATAAAACTTAAGACAATAATTCTAAATAATCATATCTATGGAATAACAAAGGCCTACCAAAAAACAAATTTTAATGGAAGAATGGAAGCCTGTGGGCCAGTGGGATATAATCCACCAGATTTTATTGAAATTAGTAAAGCTTATAAAGTGAAAGTTATGGAGCTTACCCAAAACTCTCAATCAGAAAAAATTATTGATGAATTTTTAGATTATGATGGCCCGGTAGTCTTGGATGTTAATTGTCATGAATTTCATACTTATGAACCAAGAATTTTTGGCTGGAATACTCCTATAGAAGATATGTACCCGTACGTTCCTAGGGAGGAATTTAAAAAAAATATGAAGATCAAGCCCCTTGATGGGTGGGAAAAACCTGCTTTACCTGATGGTGATAAAAAAAATACTTCAAGCACAATGGAATAGTCTTGAAAAATAAATTTTATAAAAAGAAAATATTAGTTGCTGGAGGCACAGGTCTTGTTGGCCAACAGTTAACTAAGCAACTTGTAGATCTTGGTGCAGAAGTTTATGTGTGCTCTTTAGATAATGAAGATATGGCCCCAGAAGGCATTAAGGGATATTACAAACTTGATATGTCAATAAAGGAAAACTGTAAAATGGTATGTGAAGGAAAAGATATTGTTTTTTCTTTATTAGGTGCAACTGGATCGCCAGCTACAAATTTTAAAAACCCAGCAACATTCATGATGGGAAATTTATTAACAGCTCTAAATATGTTGGAAGGAGCAAGATTAGCCAACGTAGAGGAGTTTATGTATACAAGTACATACGGCGTTTACTCCAACAAAGGTGAAATGATTGAAGATCAAATGTGGAACAATAATCCCTCAGAAAACGATAAGTTTGCAGGATGGGCAAAGAGAATGGGTGAATTGCAAGTAGAGGCTTATAAAAAACAATATGGGTGGAATAAGATTTATATTGTTAGACCAGCCAATATTTATGGACCATTTTCTAATTTTGATGATAAAAATTCTATGGTTGTAGCCTCATTAATAAAAAAATTTTGCAATAGCACAGGTGTTGTGAAAATCTGGGGGGATGGAAGTCCAATCAGAGACTTTATATACTCAAAAGACGTAGCAAAAATGATGATACAAGTGGTTGAGAAAGAAATCTCAAATCCTATCAATCTTGGTTCTGGAGATGGTGTTTCAATTTCTGAATTAGTTGAGGTTATATCAAACTCCACTCATATTAAAAAGAAACCAAAAATTGAATTTGAAATAGAAAAACCTATGGGAGACAAGATTAGAGTATTAAACACTAAGCTTGCTAAAAGTAATAAAATTTCTCCAATAATTAGCTTAAAAGATGGTATTGATGAGACTATAGATTGGTATTTAAAAAACATTGAAAGTGTAGATTTAAAATTTAACGCATTTAATCAAAAATAAATGAGTTATTTTGATAACAAAACAATTTTGGTTACAGGTGGAACAGGTTTTATTGGAACCAACTTTGTAAAAGAGTTAAGTCAGCATAATGTAAAAATAATTGTTCCCATTCATAAAAGGACACTTAATTTTCAATCTGATAAAATAGAAACAATTCATGCAGATTTAACCAAGATTGAAGATTGTATGAAGGTTTGTCAAAATGTAGATTACATTTTTCATGCAGCTGGGATGGTATCTGCTGCACGAATGACAGTCAATAATCCCATGACTGCAATCTCTACAAATTTAATTGTTACTTTAAGAATATTAGAGGCAGCAATGAAGCAAAATGTAAAAAAAATATTATTATTTTCTAGTGGAACAACTGGATACCCAGCTTATGATCATGCTGTTACTGAGGAAGAAATGTTCAAAGATGATCCTGCTGAGGTTTATTATGGTTATGGGTGGAGCAGAAGATATACAGAAATTCTTGGAAATTTTGCATCAAAAAAATCAGACTTAAAAGTAGCAATATGTAGGCCGACTGGAGTATATGGTTCATATGATGACTTCGACCCATCCACAAGTCACGTAATACCTGCGCTCATAAAAAGAGCAATAGATAAAGAAAATCCATACGTTGTTTGGGGAAGTGGTGAAGAAATTAGAGATTTTTTACACGTAAAAGATTTGGTAAGAGGTTGTCTTTTACTATTAGAAAAAAATGCAAATAGTGATCCAGTTAATATAGGTTCAGGAAAAGAGTATAAGATTAAAGAAATTGTTAAGACAATCTTAAATTTAACTGATAACAAAAATACAAAAATTGAATTTGACAACACAAAACCTACCACTATACCTGTGAGAAAAGTAAATGTTGAAAAAGCAAAAAAAATTTTAGGGTTTGAAATGAAAATAAGTCTAGAAGAAGGTTTAAAAGAAACAATTAATTGGTATAAGTCAAACATAAAATGAACATCAAATATCCATTAGCAAACAGTCCAATTGATAAAGAGGATATTTCTTATCTAATTAAATGGCTAGAAACAAATCCAAGACTTACAATGGGTCCGGTAACAAAAGAATTCGAAGAAAAATGGGCAGATTACATAGGAACTAAAAATTCCGTTTTTGTAAATTCAGGATCATCAGCAAACACACTGATGGTTTATACCGCCATTGTTAATGGGGATTTATCTGTTGGTGATAAGGTTATTGTTCCATCATGTGGATGGGTAACAAGTATATCTCCCATGATTCAGTTTGGTTTGGAGCCAATAATGGTTGATGCTGATAAAGATGATTATGGTGTTGATTTTGAAAAAGTTGATAATATTTGTAAGGAATCTGACATTAAAGGAATAATTATTGTCCACCCATTAGGTGTTCCAGTAAATAAAGATAAGATTTTAAAGTTAAAATCAAAATATAATTTATTTGTAATGGAAGATTGTTGTGCATCTGTTGGTGCAAAGTTTGGAGATGGAAAAAACATTGGTACAGTTGGTGATATGTCTAGTTATTCATTTTACTTTGGACATCAGCTATCAACTATAGAGGGTGGAATGATAAATACCTCGGATAGCCAACTTTATGATAAACTTTTAGCTTTAAGAAGCCACGGATGGACAAAAGATTTAAGTAACAGTTCTATTGATGAATTAAGAAAAACAGTACCTTTTGATGTTGAAAATGGTGCATTCAATTTTATATATCCAGGTTTTAATTTGAGAAGCACAGACCTTCAGGCTTATATAGGTTTGAGACAAATAGATAAGGCAGATGAGGTATTTAAAGGAAGAAACAAAAATCATATGCTTTATGTTAATAATATGAGTGATAAATTTTCATTTCAAAAAATTAACGACTGTTGGCCAGTTAGTTTACATATTGGAATTATGGCTTCATCTCATAGTCATAGAAAAAATATCATTGAAGCACTGGATAAGAATGGAATTGAAAATAGAGTGTGGAGTCACGGAAATCTTGGTAGGCATCATTTTTGGTCTTCAATATACGGAAAATTTGAAGGTAAAATTTCAAATAGTATCTATGAAAGATGCTTTATACTACCAACATATCCAGAGCTAAATGAATCTGATATCAAAGGCATAATTAAAGTTTGTGAGGAAGCTAGCCTCTAACATGCTAGATAAGCTCTTTATCAAGAAAATATTAAAAAATGGAAAGCCAGAACCGAAAACCAAATGGTTTGGTGAGCCTAACTTAGGAAGCTTTTATGATAAAAAAGAAATTAATGCTGTTATTAAAGTATTAAAAGAGTCTCAGCATTGGTCAGTTGGATTTGGACCAAACCCAAAAGAAGTAAAAATTTTTGAGAATAATTTTGCTAAATATTGTGGAACAAAACATGCCATAGCAGTTTCTAATAATGGAGATGGCTTTGATATGGTTTTAAATAGTTTAAATTTAAAACCAAACGATGAAATTATTGCCCCTGCTTTAAATTTTAAAGCATGGCATATGGTTCTTCTAAGATATAAATGCAAATGTATTTTTGTTGATATTGATCCAAAAACTTTAAATATTGATGTAAATGATTTAGAAAAGAAAATTACAAAAAAAACCAAAGCTATTCTACCAGTTCATTTAACAGGTCTTTCTTGTGATATGGATGCAATAGATGAATTAGCAAAAATTTATTCAAAAAAAAATAGAAATAAAATTTATGTAATATACGACTCTGCTAGAGCAACAGGTGGTAATTATAAAGATAAAAAAATTGGTACCGGAGGGTATTGTGAAATATTTAGCTTTCACACTGCTAAACCGATGACTACCTTGGGTGAAGGTGGGATGATCACAACAAATAGTGATCAATTAGCTTACGAACTTTATCAAATGAGAAGTTATGGTGGCGAAGAAATGTGGGGAATGAATTATAGAATGTCCAAAGTGCAAGCAGCTTTTGGTATTGAGCAGATAAAAAAATTAGATAAATCTAATCACATGAGAATAGAAAATTCAAGGAGAAGAGATAAAAATTTAAGAGATTGTGAACAATTTATAATACCTGAAGATGCAAGCTACTCTAACAACATTTATTATATGTATCCTTTAATGCTATCTTCAAAATACGGAGAAGTACAAAGAGATAAATTAGTAAAATTATTAGAAAAAAAATATGGAATTATCTGTAGTGTTCCAAAATTTATAAATACAAGATGGAAACATATAAAAAAAAATTTTGGAGTTCCTAAATTAAAATATACGAAATTTGTAACTGACAGACTTTTATGCCCAATTATGCACTCACAAATTAATGAAGAGCAAGAAAACTACATTTCATCTGCTTTAATAGATTCTGCAAATAAAATTAAATAATTATAATAGATTTAAGAAATCTTAAGCACAAATTCGTAATCATAAATTTTATCGCTATTAAGATATTTTTTGCCTGATGGTTTAAAATTACATTTCTTTGAGTTTCCTACAGCTGGAAGATTATCAATAGCATGTCTAGCGTATAATTTTTTTACACCAAGCAATTTTGACTGAGTAATGACTGTATTTAGCAATAAATATCCCAATTTCTTTCCTCTAAATTTTTTAAGCAAAAAAGGACCTCCTAGAGTTGGTGATTTATTAGTACTATTTTTTTTATTTTTAAAACCAATTTTTTTTATATATGAAAAACCAATGATATTATTTTTTTTAAATAAAAGAAAATAATGCCACGTATCTTTTTCTTTCAAGTATTCTTGATATAATATTTTAAATTTTTTAAAGCTTATGTTTTCATCTTGAAATAAAGGATAGCCAAAGAATTTTTTTTCTTTTTTATTAAATTTTTTAAAAAGAAAAAATAAATCTTTAACATTTCCACTCTTAAGAGTTTGAATAGTATAATCTTTCATTGAATGTGAAAAACATATATTTTTAATAATCATGTATTGTAAATAAAAGATATTTATGCGATAACAAACTAGTATTATATCTATTAAAAAATATCAAACTTTAAAATTTTAATGACAATTTTATTTCTGACAAGAGAAACTTGGTACTCATTATTTATCTAATTATCTAAAGAAAATTAAAAAATAAATAATGAAATTTTTTTTTGTAGCATCAGATATGCCTTATCCTGGGTTTACAGGCGCCAGTATTGTTAATTGGTCAATTATAAATTTCTTAGTTGAAAGAGGTCATCAAGTCACTTTGTTTGCTGATCCACCAACATTACACAGTGGAATCAATAAAGATATTGCCAACTTGATGCATCAAAATATTAAAAAAGCAAAATGTAATTTTATTTCATTAAATAATATAAAAAAAAAACCTATTAGAGAAAATATCCTAAAAAAACTTTTTTCTAATGATTTCAAGGATTATTTTTCTGAATGTAATTATTCAGATGAAATTGAATTAATTATAAAAAATCAAATTAAAATAGATAAGCC
>ENA-OSJC01003203-OSJC01003203.1-marine-metagenome-genome-assembly--contig:-NODE-3203-length-11833-cov-3.137377_pt1 | contig 11833 bp, 7 predicted proteins | sample MGYA00237885_ERZ534234 | MGnify/ENA primary metagenome ERZ534234 (study PRJEB26413, sample SAMN06343907) | marine metagenome | isolation source: coastal waters | place: Atlantic Ocean: West Antarctic... | reverse complement strand
TTTTGAAACTAAATTTCAGGAATTAGTGAATCTCCAGGATATCTCAGGGGCAATAGCCTTAGGTAATAAAGAATATATGGATCATCCCGAAAATAAAGAAGAAATTGTAAATTTAATGGCGACACATTATGAAAGATTAGCTCAAACACTTCATAATGGGGCGGATTTGAAGGTATTTGGGGCCACTGTGAACGCTGTAGGAACAAACATGGTGCGGGAAAAAGGACAACAAGAGGCGATGGGTGCGCTCTCTAACATAGCGTCGTACCAAACAAATAAAATAGTGGGAACATTGAACTCATTAAAAGATACAAGTCTGCTAGATCTTGATATGATGCGGGATAAAACTATGCAAGATGGTATAACCAACCTGAAAGATATTATAGGACTACAAGAAGGTGAAAATGGTATAAACAAACTGAGAAATATTATAGGACTACAAGAAGGTGAAAATGTCATGAATATGCTAGGAATATCATCAGATGAAAACGCCATGAATAAATTGGAACAGATATCTAGTACAGTATCAAATAATTTAGTAGCTAAAATATCTTCTGGTATACTGGCTGGTTGTCTACCGGAGGTTGAAGATGGTATAAATAAAAAAGTAAACGATTTAGCCATTGCATATAGTATTCCCCCGCTTAAGGGGGCAACAGTAGCTGATAAGGTGGCTGATCGTGCACGTATTATAAATGACATACATACTAAACAAAATGATCATATACAAGTAGTAAACAAAACTAAAATAGGAGTAAACAATACTGAAACTGATAGGCAAAAGAGATCGCGGGTCAAGGCTGGCCATGCTGCCCGTAAGGATGCCGCGTTAAAGGATGCCGCGTTAAAGGCTGCCGCGTTAAAGGATGCCGCGTTAAAGGCTGCCGCGTTAAAGGGGGCATCATAGGAGTAAGGGATATTTAATTTATATTTTGATCTTTATCGCATACAAGGTTCCACATACGGATACTCTAAGTAATCAAAGATGTCCCTTTCGGTTTTAAATTCATGATCTACTACGGATTTATCTGTAATATGTTTCAAAGAATATTCATTCATAGATAAACCTCTGTCTAGGGCATGTTGACGCATCTGAGTATTAAAGTCTTTAGATCCTGTAAAATACAAGATAGCAAATGGATATTCTTCTGGTTTCGTGATCATAATATCAATTCTCCGAAATGTGAGACACCCCGATAACTTACACATTCCGTTGTATTTTTTAGTTCCTTTGGCTAATGTTTCATATAGATATCCACCTTCTTCTAAGACATCAATAAATTTCTTATAAAGTTGAGGTGTTCCTTTCAAGAGAACATCTATATCCCCACTATCTTTGGCTTTTCTGCGATACGAACCTGCTATCGTTAATTCGGCTTGAGGATCAATCTTCTTTAACACCGATTTCAAGTATGTATCATGTTTGTCTATTTCTATTTGTGGAATTCTTTCTAAGATATCTTCATAATGTTTGAGACCTATTAATTGTTTATCATTTAATAACTCAGATATAGATGGTTCTATTCTGAGTGCTTCTATACTGGTGAATCCCTTACTCACTAATTCTTTTGCTTTCTTAGGTCCAACCCCCGAAATGTCTAAGAAATCTGAGGTAGCATCTTTTACATCCTTAATAGCTTCGTATTGAGGACATGTTCCCGTATTCACAATACACAGTATCTTTTCACTTAAACTCTTACCAATCCCTTTGACCGATTTTAGAGAAAGTTCTGTAATCGTATCAAGTTCGTAGATACCTTTGACCGCTTTAAAATAGGCGATCGCTTTGAATGATTCACCTTTGTTTTTTTCATGATTTCCTAAAGCTTTCAGTATCAAAACTACTTTTTCTACAATTTCCATAATAGGTTCTTGCACATGTTCTTTAATTGTGATGTCTGTTCTAATTCTTGTGTATCTACCGAATCGTGGTTTCCCTTTATCGGTTTTACCAGAGTGTTCATAGGAGATAATTGTTCCTAAGGGATGACTTGATTCATATGATTCCCTAATAGCATCATCCATACCCGAAATGGAAAATTCATGATCTTCATCTTCATCAATACTCATATATGTATCATGGTTTATCAGTTGTTTACAGACAAAACCACCTAACATACCTGAATATTTTCCTTGTCCGGGTTTATATCCGATGATAATCGCTTCCGCATCAAAATTAGGTTTATACTTTAATAGATAATTAGATCTCTTCCCTTCATAAGGAGAGTTAGGATCTTTCAACATAACTCCTTCTCCTCCATTTTTAATGACATCTTTATATAATGTGTCTAAATGAGAATCACTTTTCATAACCGTCTGTTTGGCTAAGACTAATGGACACTCTAAATTATTAAACGGATAAGGTAAATCTTTTCTAATTCGCAACCATTTAGTCTTGGTTAATTGTACTATTTTCACTAGTTTTTTGATACGTTCTAAGAATGTCCCTTCTTCATCAGGCATATCATACACCTGAAAGGTCACGTTTAACCATTCTTCATCTATAGGAACTTTCTTCCGTACTGTGCCCATCTCTTGGAACATATTTCTACCAATCCATAATTCTCCATCGATGAGTCTTGATGGCATCGCTTGAATAAACCATTGAGGAGCAATAAATGGTTTATTTTGTCTGGAAAAGAATTTATTTTTTTCGGGGTCATAACAAGCTCTGTATCCATCGAATTTCTCAGAGATCAACCATCCTGTAGGATCAACTTTTCCACCTTTCATGTATTCTTTTGCGAGCATAAATTTAAGGTCACTCATCGTATTGTATATATGTGGTTGATTATTCTTATGTAAAAATCAAATTTATTCAAAGATACATTTAATAGATTCCTGAAAGGATGAACTCAAATATTATTTATAAGATATCAAAAAACCTCCTCCAAGGACAAGCGCCATACCTATGACGCTATTGGCATCTATTTCGGATTTTAAGAATATAACACTCAAAATAAATGTTAAGATCACTTCCATATTAATGATACATGATGCTTTACCTGGATTCGCACATGATTTAAATGCTTTATATATCGCTGGATCTATTACAGCAAATACCATAATGATTCTAAATATTATAATTAAAATATCATTATTTTCTACTTTTTTAGGTTTGTATCCTGTGGCAAATACATAGGACCATAGTCCTATAAATGATAGGGTTATCGCATAAATAAGATAATCTATATATTGATATTTTTCAGATAAATGTTTACTGATCATATTTTTAATAGATAAGAATGCTGCTGCAATTAATGCATATTTAACCCAAACTTCCATATATATACCTTAGATAATATGTTTAAAAAGAATATCATTTATATATGAATATTTAATGAAAATAAATAACATAGATTTGAATACATTATCAGATTCACAATTAAAACAATTATGTCTTAAATACCAGATTATGACACAGACAGAACTTCAAACTGTTAGTAAAGATAAAATGTTAACTGAAATTAAATCATATGTAACTTATAAAATTGAAAAATATAAAGGAAGACGGAAGTCACAACCCAACGTATTAAAAGTAGTTAAAAGTGAAGGAGCTAGTTTACCTCAATCTACCGAACCATTTAATCGTGATAGGCGTATGTCACATCCTATTACAACGAATGAAATAAAAGTAGCTAAAGAAAATCACGAAGCAAGAGAACAAATTGAACAAGGGAAACAGGAGATAAAATCTATGAAAGAATCACCTAATATGCAAAAATATGATGAATTAGGTATGTATCCAGCTGTTTCACGTTTAGTAGCGGTAGGTGATTTACATGGTGATCTCAAAGTAACTCTTCAAGTCCTACGTTTAGCCAAAGTCATCCCACGAGATATTTATCCGAATAATGTAGACCAAATAAGTTGGTGTGGTGGATCAACATGGTTAGTTCAATGTGGTGATCAGATAGATCGTTGTAGACCTGATAACTGGAAGAAAAATTGTATAGGAGATTGGTCTGATGTAATAGAAGATGAAGGAAGCAATATGCGAATTATTAAGATATTCCAAAACTTAGATGTCGAAGCACGTAAATGTGGGGGTAGAGTCTTAGGTCTTTTAGGAAATCACGAATTAATGAATGTTGATAAAGATTATAGATATGTTTCTCCAGAAGAATTTTTAGAATTTGTTCCTGTTTCACAACGAGGTCAAAAATTCACGGATGATGGATATCCTATGGGATATTATCATAGATTAAAATCATTTGAAAGAGGAGGAAATATAGCGAAGCATTATGCGTTTCAGAAAAAATCAATCATACAAGTTGGTAAATTTGTATTTGTTCACGGAGGTATAGGTCATGCTTTAGCCAGTAAATATACTATTCATGAAGTCAATAGTATAGTTAAAAAATGGTTACTTAAACAAGGTACAGACAAAGATGATGAAATATTTGATGAAATATTTAGATCAGATGATGATATATCTCCTTTCTGGTGTCGTTTATATTCAGAAGAAGACGATGAAGACGAAAATACAGAACAAGGATTCAATCAACTTCTACAAATATTAAATAAACGAAATGAAGTGATACAACCTATAGGTGGGGTCGTAGTAGCTCACACACCTCAATTTATGAATGACCGTTTCTTAAATTCACGGTATAATGATAGGTTGTGGAGAGTTGATGTAGGGATGTCTAGAGCCTTTGGTAAACACGATATGTGTGGAGATAATAAATACAGACAAATTCAAATATTAGTGATTACCAACGATAAAGAGTTTGAAATCTTAAAAACACCATATGATGGACGTGTTGCATGTGAAGGGATCGGTGAGAAAGTTGATATCCATAAGCAGGGTTTACCATTTTAAATCTGTGTAGATATGTTTTCGATAACGTCTAATGATATATCATCTCTTATAGTTAAACATTTCGCTAGTAATAATCGTTTTTTACTTGTTTCTACATCTATTTCAATTAATCCATTGATTTGTTCTACAACCGAAGGACCCACAAAAACTAACCATCCACTTACAGATGTATCTTTAATATATTCTGTTTCATACAAGTAATCTAGTTTAGATCGTATATAGGGTTCGGGGTAAGTAGGATATCTTGAAATAGTTTCCCGATAAATTTCATCTTTAGGTTTGATAAACGAACTATAATAATCTAACATCTTATTTATATTATATTAATATTGTTTAAATCAAATTTTTATTTATTCTTTCTATAGCGTTGTTTACTTTGTTGTGTGCGTTTAGTTGATTTAGATAGATATAATTTATCTAATTCTAAATATTTATGATATGCTTTATCCGGGTCCATACGATTAAAATGTTCTGGTTCTGTCATATGTTTGAATAAATCTATAAATGAACTCACTTTGTTTATATGAACACATTGTTTCAACTGTTTCGTTTTACTATGTTTTTTAGCCAATTTACAAAGAATACTCGGAATCAACATACCTATCGAATATGTATCTATTAATGCCGTAATTTTTTTACCATCTTTTTTCAATATATGTTTACCGTCTTTAATAAATTTACTGATTAAGTGAATCAGTGGGTCATGTGTTTTACGATTAAATATTTGTTCATGAACCATGATATATCTATCATGTAGTGACCTGTATATTTTTCTTTTTTTATCATTTAATTCATCTTGTAGGATATCTTCAGTAGCATATAGATAAATAAATTCATACGGATAAGGTGGATATATTCTATCATATACAAATTCACTTTTGCCTCGTTTTTCGTAGAATTTACGATCTTTAAACTCACACGCAAGTCCAAAATCTATGTATTTACAACCTTCATCATCTATCATAATATTTTCATCTTTGATATCATTATGACTTACTCCTTTATGATACATTTCTTTTAATCCTATAAAAAGAGGTTTCATTAATTTCATATATTTTAAGAATACTGTTGTAAATTTAGCTTTATCTGTAAAAGTTGATGATTTAAAATCTTTAACCATGCTATCTAATAAGGATACACCTGCATAAGTTCCTTGTAACATACGTCTGTATTTATTAAAATCATGTTCTGTGATTTCATTTTCATATAAACAATCTTCTATTTCTTCATCTTGTTTGTATAATTTATCATAAGTAGCTGGTTTACAATTTTTATACCATATATGAGCCCATTTTTCATTACCTTTTATTTTATTTATCATATCATCTATTTTTATTTCTTCTTTTGCTTCTTTATCACTATCTTCGCTAAAAAATACTTTAGATACTATATTATCTTTTGAATCCTTTTCCCCGGGACACTTTAAACAAGGTTTAAACACACATCCAAAACTCCCCCTACCTATTAAAGAACCACCTTGTAAGGAAATTTTATTGTCCATATAATATATACTATATTATAATATGAATAAAGATATCATACAATTAGTCAAATCAAAAAAATATTACGAAGATCTTTATGAAATACCATGGTCTCTTGAAGAAGGTAAGGCGATAATTAAAAAAACAAAATTACGTATCGCATTAATTAATATTCCTTGTGGGGGATTTGGTGATATCATTGTATGTCACACATTTTATGAATATTTGAAAACATGGTATCCACATCATGATATCTTTATTTGTACTACGGCATTACAAAAATATAAAACATTAGGTGTAGACACTAAAAAATTCATAGAGATATCAGTGAAAGGTGGACAAGAATGTGAACCCTATGATAAATTATATTTTAAAAAATCACCCAAACCATTTGATATTATGATTAGTATTCCTATTATTGATATACATTTTGATATATCTAAATTTAAGAAATTTATACCTTATGCTAATTTATTCAATACATTTACAGTTAGTGAATATAATGGATTAGCACCACCTTATACATTTCCTATAGGTGTAGGAAAAGATCAATTAGGGATTTTTTTAACGAAACCAAAAGTGAAACCACACGGTTTACTTAAAAAACCTTATGCTCTGGTATATATCGCGGATAGAAGTAATCCAGCGGGTATCCATTGTAAGTTATGCTTTCTATCCTATATGGAAATGTTAGGGAAAAAATATTCGAAGGTATATCCATTCTTTCAAATAGTCGTCCCTCCTTGGATTACGACTATGTTATCTGAAAATAAACCTTTCAAATATAAATTTAAACAAGTAATAAGTAAATATTATCCCAATGTATGGATCGTAAATAGCGAAGGGAAAGATGCATTCATTGAGGGGACCGGTAATTCATTACTGATTAGAGGTGATATCTTACCCAAACCTCGTCCGGTATTTATATCGTTAATAAAAGGAAGTGTTGAAGATGTCTTATTAACAGGTGATCAAAGTATTACCGATGGTTTGAGTTGTTGTTCTAGTAAAAAAAAGATATGGTATCAGATTGCTCCCTGGAAACAGGATTTCGCAAATGAATTAAGTAAAGCTATACCCGATGCAAATATAGATAATTTTAGAACATCGTGTGGTGTTTTACGTGGACTTCACAAGGAAAGAGATTATTCATCCTTAGTAAACAAATATGATTTTAGGAAGTTGGGTAAAAAGAGAATGGATGCTATTCTCAATTTCCACTATAAAAAAGATCAATATCAAGAATATATGAATATTGTATTACATTCAAGGAATATTGAATCTGTAATTAAAAAATTAAAATATAAGGTAGATTAATATGTCATTTGATAAAAATAAAGAAGGGAAATTAATATATATAAGTCCTCCTACTAATTTTCAATTTTCTTCCAATGATCCTAATGAAGTAGAATATGACCCTCTTATTAAAACATATTCAGATATGGGAGGAATCCCCCCGGCTGGAGAGAATGTCACTCTGGGCAGATATATTACGGAGGCAATCACACTCAAGGAAAAAAACAATGTGATTAAAACATACCTAAACAAACCACATGATGTTTGTGGTGTTGGTAATTATGTTAAAAATGTAGAATGGAGACAAGCTAATCTAACAGAAGACCCTTGTCATCTGTGTCCACCTGGTAACCCATCAAGCCCTGCTAATGGATCTTTATGGGAAACAGGGGATGACCGTGAGAACCTGGGAGGGCTACAATATGCTGGTATATCAGATGATTTTAAGAATCAAGGTTTCCCGGATATCCCTGATTACGATCAATTAAAACAAATGTGTGATCCAAATATAACTACTTGGTTTCCAGCACAACATGAAGAAAAACCTTATCGCGGAGATGATTTAGGGGGTAAAATAAATTGGGATCATATTAGTACCGTATTAGTATCGGATACAGACAACTTAAACTCAAATGAACTTGATATAGTTAAAAGTTGGTATGTTGATAGAATGGAAGATCGCGATTTGTTAAATAGGATGGATAACTTAGAGTGGAGAGAAGATATTACAGATAAATCTAAACGATTACAAGAATTTAGAAACACCATTAGTTCTACAAGAGGAAGCACTGTACAATGTATTGAACCTAAGAAGTTAAATACGTCAAATAAGAAACTTTATACGAGTTTAGAAACTGCTATGACTAGCGAAGAAAAAAAAGAATTTGGTGATTTTAAATGTCCTGATTCACAAACGTTCGGCCCAGAAAACATAGTTAGTCAAGAATACGAAGAATGGTCAACCGATTATTTACGTAATCCCAAAAATCAATACGCTTCAGGTAAAGCAGATTTTAAGTTATGGGGTTCCGGTTTAATGGCACCCAATCCAAGATTTGAGAAATGTATTAATAGGCTATTGAATGAAAATACAAATGATCATGATCAACAAATAATATCAGGAATTCATGATAAAAAAAGTATATATGAATTAAAACATAATGAAATACTATTTATTAAGAGGAAATTACAACTCTTATTTGTGGATGATACACATGATGATATTTTAACGTGTATTCGTGAAAATATTATTATAGACACAACTATATGTGAAATGGGTTTAACCGAACAAATGAATTTAATATTAAACATTTTATTTAGTGTTATAGGATTTAAATTTAATCTGGATGAATTAGATGTTCATGGTGGTGGTTCTAAAAAAAAAATAATATACATCATAGATCAATTGGGTGATATAATTCCGAGAGCATTACAACGTATCGTAGATATTTCTAAGAAGTTAGAAGTCGAACAGTGCCATGGTAAAGTCTCTAAGAATACGATGGTTTTAGAAGAATTATATAGTAAAATATTCACATCGGGTAAAAACGTGTTTGCGTTTGATATGGGTATCAGTAAAATGGTATCAGAAGCATCTAATCAAGAATTTGATAGGAGTACTATATTAATGGTATTGGGAATAGCCTTTTTAAAATATTTTTAAACCTTTAAATTTGATATTTAAACATTAGATACATAGTAATTATAGTTTACTATGGACTTTTTACACTGGCAACAAACTGACAAAAACAAGTTTGCTGTCTTTATTCGTGATTTATCGGTGAATCTCAATAATGTCAAACATATGATTGAAGATTCTAACAAAGAAGAAAAGAAACCTATCCATAATCATAAAAAAAAGAAAGTCGTTAAAAAGAAAAAAGATATCATTATTGAACAACAGACTAAACTACGTCAAGAAAAACAAGTCAAAGTAGACTTTAACCAACTAGACTATATTATGGAAACGATAGATTTAAACAATCCATATGTATCCTTTCAATTGATGAAGACTGATGATGGACTTCTCCAATTAAAATATCGGATGCTCTATCATTTTTGGGAACTACGAAAAGACCACTTTCCTCATGTGATGAATTTATATTTTCAGTTAGTTGATAAAGAAGTTCCTATAGAATACAAAGAACTATTTCACAAAATACTAATGAAATTAGATGATACAGAATATAAATTATATATGATGAAGAATTTATCTCATTTACTACCACCTCTTAATATTCACGAACCCAAAGTAAAGAAATTAGATGATTGGCAACTCCAAACCCTTTCATATATTAAAGTAGGTGAATCAGTTCTGGTCAAAGCACCCACTTCATCGGGTAAGAGTTTTGTGGCTTTATCTGCGGGTGTCCTCCATAAGAAAGTATTGTATGTGTGTCCAGCCAAACCTATTGCCTATCAAGTAGGAGCACATTTTAGTTCAATGGGTTACAAAGTTCACTACTTAGTAGATAATTTATGTCATCTTTCATACGACGATAAAACAACTATTTTTGTAGGTGTTCCGGAAACTATAGAAGATAACTTATACAAAATAGGAACAACCTTTGACTATGCAGTCTTTGATGAAATTCACAATTTGAATAAAGAAGATGACGGACATATCTATGAAAATATAATTAAATTGATACGATGTCCTTTCTTAGCACTTTCAGCTACGATCGGAAACATAGACTTTTTACAAGAGACCTTCTATAAGATTCACAATAAAGACATTCACTATGTAGAATATACAAAACGATTTATTAATCAACAGAAGATGGTATATGATAAAGGATTACATAAATTACATCCTTTAGCATGTATTGAATTAAAAGATCTAAATGAAAACTTCTTACAACAGAACCTTCAATTCACACCTTATGATAGTGCGGTCCTTTGGGAAACGATTGAAGAGGTCTTTGATTCTGATGATGAGGATGTTATTGAGGAATGGTCTCCTGATAATTATTTTGATGACGATAATTCTATATTAACACTAGATGATACTCGTGATTATGAACACTTCATTAAATCTAAATTAGTCGAACTATCTAAAACATATCCTGACAAAGTGAATGAAATACTATCCACATTTCATAGAGATACAACTACTAAGGTTACGGATCATAATAAAGATATCATCAAGTTATTTAGGGAATGTAAAGGGAATGAATGTCTCCCGATGTTAGCATTTAATACAGATACGATCACATGTAAGCGTTTATTTACTTCTTTATTTGAGACAATAGGCGAAGCAGAACTCGAAGAATATCCTTATCACTATGATATTTTAGAAAAGAAAGATGAGTTATATATTAAATATGAAGAAGACCGATTAAAATTTATAGAAGGAATTAAGATAGGAAAAGAATCTAAGGATGCGCGAACAGATAAACAAACTAAAGTAGATCGGTATGATAGACAACAACAAGAGAAATATGAGTTATCTGTTCAACAATATTATCAGCAATGTATTCATAATTGTACAAGGAATGAAGAACTAACAGATGGTATACAAAAGAAACAACTGAAAAACTTGACCAAAGAACTGAAAGAATATCAAAAATATCCTACATTTGGTAGAATAGATATCTTTCAAAAACACAAAGAGTTCTGTTTCTCAAATACGGATCCTATGACAGGTAATCAGATTAGAGAAGTTAGGAGAGAAATTAAAAAGACATTAGGTCTCAAAATATCCTATGAACATGAATTGTTTCAAATGTTGAAACGAGGTATCGGTATTTATACCGAAGATATGCCAGAAGAATATAAATGGATTCTCCAGAAATTAATGGATGATAAGAAAATTGGTATTGTTATATCGGATAGAACGTTATGTTTAGGAATTGATTTACCGATTCGGTCATCCTTACTAATGGGTTTACCAGATTCTACACATTTCACAATAGATGATTATTTACAGATGAGTGGTAGGGCTGGGCGGCGTGGTAAAGATGATAGGGGAAACACTATCTTCTATAATCTGGATTACAAACAATTAATGAAAGGTTGTTTACCGAATATAGTGGGTTCGGATAAAGCTATACCTTCTAATTACAAGTCTTTGAATACATGTAGTGAGGAAGTATATAAGAATTCTATTCACTTTTCAAAGAAAGAGGATACGCATGATTATCACAAATCGTGTGATTCTAAGTTACAATGGAACTTACGGTATGAAGATAATGTCTGTGAATTTATTGAAGGGATTACAAAATGGAATAAA
>ENA-OSJC01003201-OSJC01003201.1-marine-metagenome-genome-assembly--contig:-NODE-3201-length-11837-cov-7.278997_pt1 | contig 11837 bp, 8 predicted proteins | sample MGYA00237885_ERZ534234 | MGnify/ENA primary metagenome ERZ534234 (study PRJEB26413, sample SAMN06343907) | marine metagenome | isolation source: coastal waters | place: Atlantic Ocean: West Antarctic... | reverse complement strand
TTAGGTTTTGATATTGGATCAAGCCTTCCTGTTTTTGGAGTGATAGCTTCTTTTGTTGCTCTTCTTGCTATTACAACATCAACTTTATGGCAAAAAAAAATAAGTAATAATTTACCTTTATCAGTTAGTAATATGTATCAAGCAATAGGTGGCTGTTTTTTTCATATAGTAGTTATTTTTATTTTTAGTGAACCTTATATCAATTTTTCGTCCACATTCTTAATAGCAATGAGTCATCAGATATTTCTTGTATCATTTGGAGCATTTACAATCTTAATGTTTTTAATTAAAAATAACTCCGCTAGTAAAACTGTTTCTATATTTTTTTTAATACCCCCAACTACAGCTATAATGGCTTGGTTATTTTTAAATGAAAAATTAAACAATCTAGATCTAATTGGTTTTGCTGTAGCAACCCTTGGTGTTTATATTGCTACAAGAAAATAAGCTAAACTAATTGGTTATAAAATTTTGCTAAAAACTTTACTATTAGATTTTTCTGTTTATCAACTATCTTAACAGAAATCATTTTATTTCCCACACTGGATATATGATGCAATTTATATTTATCAACAACCAAAAATTTCATTTCAATTAATTTTTGTAACTTTCTTATGACAGTCGTTCTGGAAATTTAAGTTATAACAGAAATGGTCATTGCATTAATCCTTTTGGTTTAAAGAATTTTATTATTTAATCCTGTTAATTAATGAATATAAGAATCCATATCTAATATATTTTTTTTATTAATATCTTTTTGTTGAATTTCTTTATAAATGCCCTGTCTGAAAATCATTAAATTAAAAGTCAATTTCTCTAATTAGCAAAGCTAATAAGTTTTTAATAAATTGTAAAAATGGACTATAGCGATAACCATCAATGTGAACATATCCAGGAATTTCCCATTTGATTAAATTTTCTTTATTTAAAGGTTTAAAATTTACACGATAAAAGGCTTCCTCAGGTCTATTTTTAAAATTACCACTCGCATACGATCTCACTGCAATTGGCCCACCATAATTTGAGGACAATGTTAAATAAGATAAATTTTGTGTAGCGGATTTATCAATTGATATTGAGGTTAGCTGTACGATATCATGCTGACCATCAAAAGGTATGAAGGTTGCATCTTTATTTAATTTAAATCTATCAATACTATTTTCTGATATAAAACCAACTACGTGACCGGTACCGTAATTTACTATTCCCATTAATTCGTCTGTACTGCTAATCCAATGCCCAATAGATAGGTCGTAAAAATTTTTGATCCTTCCTTTGATAGGTGCTTTGATAGTAAGACTTGTCTTAATTTTATTTAATCCTTTTAACTCACTAAGTAAGGCTATTAAGGTTTGTTGTAAGACAATATACTGATCCAAATTACCAGCTTTCTTACTAAGTCTATTAATTTGAGTTTTCGCTAAGGAAATTTTTATTCTAGTATATTGTATTTCTTCACTTAATTGAGGAATCTCAAGGTTAATAAGCACATCTCCCTTTTCAACAACTTGGTCTTTAATGACATTTATCTCTTTAATAATAGCAGGATAACTTGAGTAAATTTTTACATATTCTTCTGAGGTAAATACTGCTGGAATTTTTAAAGATGATTTCCATGGGAAAAAAACTAAAAATAAAATCAAAAAACTAAACAATAGCGTTCTTTTTGTTTGATGATTAATTTTCATCTCTGTTCTCATTTTCCACCAGTTAGACACCTCATTAATTATAGGCTTTGCAATAAACCAATAAATTTCAATTATAAATAAAATTATTCCGAGAACTTTAAAAGCAAAGTAATAAACCAAAAATGCAATTCCAAGAAATAAGAAGAATCTATAAATCCATGTAAACCAAGCATAACTAATAAAGATCCATTTACGATTTTTTGATAATTCCTCTGGTGGTTCTTTATAGAAGCCAAATAACAATTCTCTAATTTTCCATCTAGCTAAAGCAAAAGCCCTGGGTTGTAAATTTTCTGCTTTCAACCAGTCTGAAAAAATATAATAGCCATCAAATCTCATAAATGGACTTACATTTATTGTTAAAGATGAGATCCAACTTGTTGTTGCAACAAAAAAAGCAATACTTTTAATTGCTCCGTCTGGAACAATCGCCCATACAAAGGTTGCTATTAAAGCTAAATGAAGTTCAGTTAAAATTCCAGCAAAATTAATCAATAATCTTTCTTTATGATTTCTTAATCTCCACGCATTAGTCGTATCTGTATATAAAAATGGAAAAAAAACTAAGAAGGCAATTCCTATTGATGAAACTTGGCAACCATAATACTTGGCAACATAAGCATGTCCTAGTTCGTGGAGAATTTTTACAGCAATTAAGGTAATTGCATAAAATAACAATCCTTTAATTGAAAAAAAATACATAAAGGTTGTTAAGAAATCTTCAAATTGCTGAATAACCAAGCATATTCCAATAAACCCTATTAAATAAATGATATATCGGTACTGTTTTGAAGCATAGGGTATTGTGTATTTTAAAGTTTTTCCTAACCATTCATCTGGTTTAAAAAGAGGAATTTTAAAGAATAAATAACTATGTATTAAATACATTAGCCAATTTTTTTTTTGACTATTTTTTTGAAAAAGAAGATTTGTAATGTTTTGACCCTTAGGCTGAATGATTAGATTGTTGTTAGTTAAAAATGAGATAAAGCTTTTTATTTCTTCAAGATTTATTTTTAGACCTTTTTTATTTATCCATTCATTAAATTTTGATATATCTTCACCAGGCTTCCAATTACTAATTAAACGAAAAGCAGCTATACCAATTGTAAAATATTTATTTCGTAAAGCATCATATAAAAGCCAACCAGGCGAACCGTCCTCTCTACTATTGCCTTTGATGAGTTCTAAGTCTTCTCTTAAATATGGAGTTATCATATTCCAATAAATTGCCTCATATAAGTTATTGGCTTTCTAAACAGGTAATAGAATAAAGTTACTCTAGAGCCATATATTTTTGCCGTACCTCTCAAACCTAACCTTGGAATCTCTTGATTTTCATTAAAACTTGATACTAATTTATAAGATAAAACCTCAGAAGGTGATAAATAAGGCTTATAACTTGCTCTTAAAATCTTTCCCTTAAGAGAGTTCATTGGGTTTATATCTAAAAAAATTTTAACTTTTGCCTTATTGTTAATAATTATTGAGTCTTTAACAGGTAACCAAATTAAGAACTCGACTAAATTTGGGTCTGCTATTGTCATAATTTTTTCACCTACGTTAACTGGTTTTCCCTGCCAATCTAATGTGTTCTCAACAATTGCAACACCATTAATTGAAGATAAAATTTTTGTCATTTCTAATTTTTCATTAGCATAATTCATTTCTGCTTTTTTTAACAAAACCTGTGACTGTAACTCTGCTAATTTTGATTTTTCAGTATTATCTGAAAAGGAAGACTGTCGTGTTCTTAAAAGTTTTTTTTCAGCTACTTGTAAAGTTTGCTTTGCTAAATTATATTGATTAATCAAATCATTATCTTCAAGTACAGCTAACAGATCACCACTTTCTACAGTATCATTATTATTAACTATTATTTTTTTAATAACCCCATTAAATGGTGCTGTTATTAAAGATGGATTTTTAGCAATTACCTCAACTGGTGCAGTAGTTGTCATTGAAACTGGAAAAAAAATAATTAACAAAATAATTACAATAGTTTTCCATTTATTTTTTCCAGAAAAATATTTATTTATAGATTCTTTAATTGGAAAAGTTGAAATAAAAGAATTAAAAGCATGACCAAAAGTTCCTGATAAGTGCTTTAATAGTTCTATCTCACTATCATTAATTTCACTTTCTCTATTAATTGCAACAAAACCTTGGTGACCTTTTTGAGGTGAGTGAATGGGGATTAATATTAATATATTTGGTAAATTTTTATTCTTTGTTAATTTATTTTTTTTAGCAAAATCTTGAATATCAATATTGATAATGTCCTTAGGTTGATTGTGATCCTTATGATTAACTATTTTTTCAATAAAGTTCACTAAAGGCGCTGTTCGATCGATTATTGCTAAATCAGAGATTGCCTCAACATTAAAAGTTCCGATTGGTGTTTGTTTTAATAAAAATGCATTAGTAAAATCAATGATTTCTCTTATTTCGTTAACAAGTATAAAGTTTAATTCATCTTTAGATAATGCTTCTCTAACTTTTTTTTCAAGTCCTATTAATCTTGCAATCTTAATATTTTTATCTTCGTTCAAACCTTACAACCCCGCTCATTCCTGGTATTAAAGTTTCATATTTTTCTTTAAACTGTAATTTAAGTTCTATAGTTTGGCTGGCAGCATCGACCGTTGCTCCTAAATTTATAATTTTTGCCTCAAGCTCGTCTCCAGTTTCGTCTATTAAAATTTTAACATCCACACCACTTTTTAACCAACTTAACCAATTACTAGGCACGACCGTTATTGCTTCTAATAAACCATCACCAACAATTTCCATTAAGGGCTGTCTTTGCTCAATACTTGCATATTCATTGGTGTAAACATCCATAACTTTGCCATTATAAGGGGCGATAATTTTACATCGCTTGACATTTAAGTTGGCAATTAACAGTTCTGCTTTTGCTTTTTTTAAACCATTTATACTAAGCTCATATTGTAATTCACCAATAGAACGCATGTTAAATAACTCTTTATCATTTTTTAATTGTACATCAGCACTATCTAAATTTGCTTGAATAACCTCTCTTTGAGCCTCAAAAAGTTCACAGTCAAATGTAATTAATATATCTCCTTTAAGAAAAGGCTCCCCATTAGTAAATCCAATATTATTTATCTTGGCTCCTATTTCACTGGTAATTAAAACCTGTTCAGTGGCACCAACTAATGCTCTAGCATTATAATCTATCTCTTCTGCACTGACCATTATGGTGGAATTAACTGTTAAGTATAAAAATATAAAGATTTTTTTTAACATGTTATTTTAAAAATTAGAGATTATTAATTAGTTTTTCGCCGTAATTATCTAAATTGTCAGACTCTATTATTAACTGTTGATTCAATGATACAAAATTTTTTTCAGTCTCCTCAATATCTAATAATGTATTATTATCATTTTTCATAAAATCAATTTTGAGGTCTTTAACTGTTATTACACCATCCGAATCTTCAATAATAATTTTAATATCCATTACTTCAATACCTGCTGGTGGGTTAGCTGTAATTTCACCTGTAGCTTCATCGAATAAAATCCAGCTTGGAATATCACTGCCATTTTCTAAAACTAATTTAATTTTATCAAGATTAGGTTCTAGAATATTTTCTAATTTAAAAATAAAATCACTATTAAAATCTCTTGATTCAGATTGAACTTTAAACTCTTCATTTGCTTCAATTGAATTGACGATATCTTTAGATGATTTATTTTGATTAACTGCGTCTGTTGCAGTTTTGTTAGTTAAGCCATCTTCATTAGTAGTGTTTAACTCTACTAAACCATCATTATTAACTGTAATATTTGAAGAATTTTTTCTTTTAACTTGTTTCATAATATCTTTATCTTGAGAAATTTTTTCAGGGTCAATTATAACGGTTACTTGTTTTTTATTATTGTCTGTATCAACTGCAATAATTTTAAATTCTAGAAGTTTTATGTCTTTAGGAATATCAGTACTTGCTTTACCCGTTTTTGAATCAACCGTAATCCAAGCTGGTAATTCTGATCCATCTTTCATTATACCGTAATATTTTTGAACTTCTTTACCTTCATCATTAAAAACTTTAAATTTAAGGCTTAACTCATCCTCAGAGTTAGATTCTGCTACAAGGTCGACTAATTTTAAACCTTGATTAAATTTTTTATCTGAAGATTCTGGAAGTTCAAATTTTTTAACTGCAATTCTTTCTGCTCTTCTTTCTTGTCTTTTTTCTCTTCTAATATCCCTCTTAGATTCCTTTTTACTTTCTTTTTTTTCTTCCTTGTATACAGTTGAGGTTGGCGCTTCATCAGCTCCTAAAATTGTAATAGTAATTGTTGCGATGTCAGTTGCTGTGCCATCTGAAACTGTATAATTGAAAACATCATTTGCAGTGTCTCCCGCATCTAAAGCATCTGCTGCATCTTGATTTGCAACATAAGAATAAGAACCATCAGCATTTAAAGTTAATTGACCATAAGTTCCTGTTAAAGCTTGTCCTAAAGTTCCAGCCGTTCCACTTCCTTCAGTGCCACCCACTCTTACAGCTGAGACTACTAAGTTTGCAGTATCATCACCATCAACATCTGTATCCTTACTACCAGCTAAAGAAGTGTGAATTACATCACCAGTATGCTCACCCGTGGCATCGTAAGATCCTGAGACATTAGCATTTGCACCATTTGCAACTGTTAAAGTTCCATCTTCAACAATTACCCCAACATCATTTCTTGCAACTGGCGCATCATTAGCTCCCAAAACTGTAATAGTTATTGTTGCGGTATCAGTTGCTGTACCGTCTGAAAGTGTATAATGAAAAACATCATTTGCAGTGTCTCCCGCATCTAAAGCTTCTGCAGCAGCTGTATTAGCAATATAAGTATAAGAACCATCAGCTCCAATTGTTAGTGTACCATAAGTACCCGTCACAGATGTTCCACTACTGTTATGGGAACTTCCAGAAGATACGGCCGAATTAGATCCACCATTTTCTTTAATCTGAGTTATGTTTAAAGAGGCTGAATCATCCAAGTCACTATCAGAATGTGAACTTGAGCTCGTATTTATAACATCACCAGAATGTTCTCCTGTAGCATCATAAGAGCCAGAAAGGTTAGCATTTGCACCATCTGTTACAGTTAAAGTACCATTTTCTACAATTACCCCAACATCATTTTGTGCAACAGGCGTATCATTAGCTCCTAAAATTGTAATAGTAATTGTTGCGATATCAGTATCATTGCCACCATTACCGTCAGAAACTGTATAATTAAAAACATCAGTTGCAGTGTCTCCCGCATCTAAAGCATCTGCTGCATCTTGATTTGCAACATAAGAATATGATCCATTAGCATTTAAAGTTAGTTGACCATAAGTTCCTGTTAAAGCTTGTCCTAAAGTTCCAGCCGTTCCACTTCCTTCAGTGCTACCCACTCTTACAGCTGAGACTACTAAAGTATCATTATTTGCATCCGTGTCTGCGTGACTTCCGCTATTTGTTGTTAATACATCTCCTGAATGTTCACCCGTCGCATCATAACTACCTGAAAGAGTTGGATTAGCATCATTTGCAACTGTTAAAGTTCCATCTTCAACAATTACCCCAACATCATCTCTTGCAACTGGCGCAACGGGAGTGCCAGCAGTAAATATCCTTATGTAATCACCTCCACCAGTATTCTTAACTCCAATTCGTAAAGTTTTTTTATCCGCACCAATAGAAACCCAATCTTTATTAGTAGCTGAGCTAGTATGATTGTTAGCAAAAAATGTAGGATTTTCTCCAGTCCCTGAACCCTCCAAACCTCTATATTGAGTTTGACCATAATTAGTTGGATATGTAGCACCTTCTTTAGCAAAGTGCTGAGAAGAGTTAGGAGCATTTCCAATATTCCCGTCGTTAAGGGTACCTACTCTAGTCCACCAAATTCCATAAATCTCATATTCAAAAACTACTTGACCTATTTTATCAACTCTATCTTGTTGGCTGTGATCATCATTCATAAAAAGTAAATATGAGTTAACTGGAGTAGTTTGTGTATTGTGGGCTGTTTGGGCTCCGCTGTTACGACCATCATCATCTTTGTCAAAGTAAAGAGTTGGGGTAGCAGAAACATTTTCTCTCTCAAGAGTTAAAACAAAATCAAATGTACTAGTAGATCTTTGTCCTGAACTACTATTATTTCTGCTTTTAAAATTTGTTGCATTAGGCTTTTCTTCTACGAATGAATTGATACTTGTAACACCATTTTGTAATAAAGAATGTTCATAATCTGCAACTTGAATGTTTTTAGTTTCTATAATTCCAATGTTTTTCTCTAAATGCCAATCACCTCCTTTACCAGTTATATCATCTGATGCAGCAATATCAGCTTTAGTAATTTCTGAAATTTTACTAATTAATGATAGGCCTCTTTCATTACTAGCTATATTACAACCATAAAATAAAATATCACCTGATGGACTTAAATTATTACCAATAGATTTTAAAGTTTTTGAATATTGATTAAAAGTATCGTTACTTAATAAAGCATCCCCAAATAAAATTTGCCCCGCACTCCCGTGACCAATAATATGCAACGAGTCAATATTTTTATAACCTTTTAAAGTTTGATTAATTTTATCAAAACCATTTTCATTTGATTGAATTAAATGAATTTCAGTATTTTTATCAAAAGCTCTTATTAATTGCTGATAATCTTCAACTTGTGTATCAATAAAAACAATTTGTTTTAATTCGTTTCTTTTTTGATCTCTTGTTTGATTAATAAAAGGAAGCTTTACATCAGAGTCTTTGTTTGCACTTTCTACAAATTTATTAACTTTACTTTCATTATTTAAAGAAAACTTATTATGCGCAGTATCCTCTAATGTATCTATAAAAGTTGATGCACCAGCACCATCAAGCATTATTCTTTGCTCTAAAGCTTCGATAAAAAACTTTTTATTATTTTTTTTCATATAAATCTTCTATGAAGAAATACATGATAATTTGACCTTTCTCATCAAAATGAATGATTAGACGCTTATAATGGGCGGTAACTTTTTTGTTTAAGACAATATTTCCACTAAAGTGGGCACTTACCGAATATAAAATAAAAATTTATTAAGACAAACAGTGATTTAAGATTTATGAAAAAAATTATTATTTTATTAGCCTTATTTTTAATTACTGCATGTGTACGTAGTCCTGAGCCTATTAGTTTATTCGAAACAGAAGAAAGGGCACTAAAAGATATCAGCAACATTGAAGAGATAAAAAAAGATAACAAAGCTTGGGAGGAAAACCTTGAGATTGATTTATACACTGCAATAGCTTTGGCTATTAAAAATAACAAAGAATTAAAAATAAAATTATTAGAAAATGCATTAGCCAATAGGCAAATTGATAAAATAAAATTTGAAATGCTCCCTTCTCTTGCTGCTAATGCTGGTTATTCTGGCAGTGATAAATATAGAACTACAACAAGTGCTAACGTTTCAAATGAAGATACCGCTGGTGTAATGGGCACAACATACACTACTTCAAGTGAGAAAAGTATAGCAAACCAAGATATTGGTTTTACCTGGAATGCTTTAGATTTTGGCTTATCTTATATTAAAGCAGGTCAAAGTAATAATAGATACTTGATCTCCGATGAAGCTGAAAAAAAAGCTTCACACAATATAGTTAGAGAGGTTATTAGAACTTACTGGAATTCTTTATCTGCAGAAAAATTAATTAAAAAATATGACCCTTTATTAATAGAGGTAGACGCAGCTTTAAACGACTCTCAAAAGATTGAAGAATTATTATTAACCAAACCTATGGATGCCCTATTATATCAGAAAGAATTACTTGATATTCAAAGAGCACTTCAAACACAAAAGCAAATTTTTATAGATGCTAAAATTCAATTAGGAACTTTAATGGGTCTACTACCTAATCAAAAATTTAAAATTGTGGATACTAACGAACCATTAACTATTCTAGATATGAGCTTAAAAGGTATGGAAGAGCACGCCCTAATCCATAGACCTGAATTAATCGAAAATCATTATGAGGAAAGAATATCTGTACAACAAGCAAAGGCGGGAATAATTTCTTTATTACCAGGATTAAATTTCAATGCTGCGTGGACATCTTCTTCTAATGACTATTTAATGAATAAAACAAATTTCGAATATGGCTCAACCCTTGGGGCTAACTTATTAAATGTTTTTTCTTACCCACAAATAAAAGAAATTAACGAAACAAATCTTCGAATTATAAAAGAACAAAGGTTAGCTTTGTCAATGGCTGTATTATCTCAAGTTCATTTATCAAATATTAACTACCAAATGGCCCTAGAAGAATACGCAACTGCTGATCGATATTATGATGTTTCACAAAAAATTACAGCTCAAGTTAAAAACGCACAAAAAATTGCAAAATTTGGAAATCTTGAGTTAATTAGAGAAAGAGCAAGTCTATTAGTTGCCGAACTAAGGTATGATATTGCTTATACAAAACTACAACATGCTATTGGTCAAATTTACACTTCAGTTGGATTAGATGTAACAGAAGATAATGTAAAAGGGGTTGATATTGCTTATGGTCAAATTTACACTTCAGCTGGATTAGATGTTACAGAAGATAATGTAAAAGAATTAGGTATTAAACAATATGCAGAAATTATTAAAAATAACTTTAAATCAAATGGGAAAAGATATTATGCAAGTGTTCAAACACCAATTGATAAACAAAATCCAGTTATAAAGAAAAATGAAGGTAAAAATTCAAGTCAATTTACCTTCAAAGCCAACACTTTTAAATTGGATGGTTTTGGGAATACAAAATATGAGGCATATCTTGCTAATGGAGATGAATTGCCATTTTGGATAACATTTTTACCATCTCAAAGGACATTTATAATTAATGAATTGGATAAAAACGAAATAGAATCTTTGGATATAAAGGTTACAGCAAAAAATATACACAATAGAATTAATAACACCTTTAATTTATTAATAAGTCCAGAAATAAGAGTAGCAAGATTAGCAAAAGAAAAAGAGGTCGCAAAACAAATAAGAGTAGCAAGATTAGCAAAAGAAAAAGAGGTCGCAAAACAAATAAAAATTGCCAAGGAACTAAAAAAGAAAAAGTTACAAAAATTACAAAAGAAAACAAAATTAGTAAAAAAAGATAATAAAAAAATAAAAAATTTAGATAAGAAATATACCAAAATAAGTAAAAATGAATATTTCTATAGAAATGAACTTAATGATCAAAGAAAAGATAAGTTAGCAAAAATTCTAGAAAATCAAGATACTGAATTTAATAAGCTTAAAAAAATTACCGATAAAAAGAAGGCAGAAGAGGATAAAAAGCTAGTTGCCCTTCAAGAAAAACTGAATGAGAAATACTTAGAAAAAAGTAATAAATTAAAATCTAAAAAATTAATTAAACTAAAAAAAGAACAAGATAAGAAATTAGCTAAACTAAAGAGAAAAATAGATCTTACAAAAACTAAGGAAGACCTAAAGTTAGCAAAATTAAAACAAAAACAAATAAGTGAATTTAATGAAGCACAAAAAACTGTAAAAGCTGAACAAATTGTAGAAGATAAACGTATTAATAAAATAAATAAAAATGAATTAAAAAAACTTGTAGAAACAACTAAAAAAATAAAAAAAATTACCTAAAAAACTTGCTAAGGAAAATAAAATAGCTAATGCAAAAAAATAAGGGAAGATAAAATAATAGCAAAAAAAGTGAGAGCAGCAGAAGATAAAAGAATTAAAGAATATCTTAAAATGTTAAAAGAAGAAGAAAAAGAAGCAAAAAAATTAGAAAAAAAACTTAAAAAAGAAGCAAAAAAAGAAGCAAAAAAAAAGAAAACCAGAAGTTAAATTAGTAAAACTAAAATAAAATGCTAAATAAAAAAAACATAAATATATCTGTTAAATTAGGTCAAACAATAACTGGTAAAATTAACAGACCAGAAATAATGAATGTATCAGAGCAAAAAGGTAATATCATTAAAGGTAAGTTAATTAAGCCTAAGTCGCTTACAGATTTAAAGAAAATTATTACTGTTAAGAAATAATTAAAAAAATTAAATCCCTTTATAACCAAACTCTAAGCAAGCATCAGTAATGGAATGATAAAAAGATTCTCCAAAACTTCTTAGAGTAAATAT
>ENA-OSJC01003199-OSJC01003199.1-marine-metagenome-genome-assembly--contig:-NODE-3199-length-11838-cov-20.005357_pt1 | contig 11838 bp, 10 predicted proteins | sample MGYA00237885_ERZ534234 | MGnify/ENA primary metagenome ERZ534234 (study PRJEB26413, sample SAMN06343907) | marine metagenome | isolation source: coastal waters | place: Atlantic Ocean: West Antarctic... | reverse complement strand
ATATCAAGAGCTTTACCACAGTTATTTCGCTTAATTAATGAAATCATCTCTGGAACCATGTTCTCTTCATCTATAAGTCTTCCTACGCGAAGAGCAGCCTGCAACCCTAAAGAAATTTCTGTTTGCATATCTGCTAATTTCTTTTGAATTAATTGCTTTCCTGCAAGAGGTTTGCCAAATTGGACTCTATCTAGAGTGTATTGACGGGCAGCGTGCCAGCAGAATTCTGCAGAGCCCAGAACGCCCCATGCAATTCCATATCTCGCCATATTAAGACACGTAAATGGTGCCCTAAAACTCTGTGCTAAAGGCAGCACATGATCATCTGGAATAAATACATCTGTCATAAAGACTTGACCCGTTATAGATGCACGTAGGGCAAATTTTCCCTGCATTACTTGCACCTCAAGACCTTTAAAATCTTTTCTTGCTATAAATCCTCGCAAAACTCCCTGTTCATCTTTAGCCCAGATTACAAAAACATCTGCAATTGGTGAGTTAGTTATCCATGTTTTTGAGCCATTCAAATTATATCCACCCTCAACTTTTACAGCTCTTGAGAGCATGCTACCTGGATCTGATCCAGCATCTGGCTCCGTTAAGCCAAAGCACCCAATAAGGTCTCCTTTTGCCATTTGAGGCAATAATTCATCTTTCTGCTCATCAGAGCCGAAGTTATAAATTGCGTACATTGAAAGAGAAGATTGCACGCTAAAGGAAGAGCGGTAACTTGTATCAATTCTTTCAATTTCTCTTGTGATTAGCCCATATGAAACATAGTTAATTCCTGCGCACCCATAGCCTTTAATAGTAGCTCCTAAGATCCCAAGATCACCCATTTCTTTAAAAATCTCTGGGTGAAAAGTTTCATTTCTATTTGATTCAAGGATTCTTGGCATTAAAGATTTCTGACAATACTCTCTGACGTTATCTCGAATCATTCTTTCTTCCTCAGAAAGTTGATCGTCAAGTCTAAATATATCTTCCCAATTATTTTCCATAGTTACCACCAAAAAAAAGCCCTGATATAAGACCAGGGCTTTATATTATATTAGAGAATTAGAATTTATAGTATAAATCAACACCCAGAGTTCTTGGATGCCCATAAAAATCTAAGGTTAATTGACCAAAGCCAGGACCAAATGGAATCATATTTACTACATATGATTCATCAGTTAAATTTTTAATCCAAAAAGTTAGGTCTAAATTATCCATAGGACTCATCAAAAGCCTAAAATCAGTAAGTGCTCTTTTCTCAACGTGAGTTAAGAGTGATCTTGGGTCAGATCTGCTATATGGAAAAGCATTATGCTCGCCAATTCTTGAATGATCTAATCTCATACGATAATTTCCAAAATCCTTTTCTAATGAAGCAAAAATCATTGACTGAGGAGCATATGGGAATAATTCAGGAGCAAAGCCATCAGGCGCAAGAACTGATTCGGTGTACTCGCTATCCAAACTTCCATAGTTAAAAGTAAATTGAACTGTGTCGGTCAATAGCGCAACAGCTTCAAGCTCAAATCCTGACTGATCTGCTGAATTATTTAAAACAATGGATGCCGCTGCTTGCTCAGCAGTAAAATATGCAACCTGCATATCTTTATGCTCATTATCAAAAAATGCAGCATTAAGCGTTAGTCTGTTATCCATATAACGACCTTTTAAACCAAATTCAACTGACTCAATAAGTTCAGGCCCATACCCTTGGCCAGCTTGAACTGGATTAGAGGCTTCAGTGTTGTAGCCCCCTGCCTTAAAACCATCTGCCATTTTTGCATAAAGATTTGTTTGCTCAGTTAACTGATGCGAAAGAATAAAAGTATTACTTGTATTGCTATCACTGCGCTGCTGATCAACTGTCCAAAAACCTGAATAGGATGCATAGCCTTTTTTATCTTCTTCGGTTTTTCTGCTTCCTACAGTAATGTCAGTTTTATCACCAATGTCAAAAGTTGCTTGGGCATAAAAAGCTTTAGCTTCTCCGCCGCCTGAATACTTTTGATCGATAGAAAAACCACCAAGAAATCCTGACTGTGGATTAGCAGTAAATGCATCATCACTAAATTGATAATACCCAGCTACATAACTCATAAAATCATTCGAACCAGTTAGTTGAAGCTCAACTGTTTTAGAAGAATAAGCAGTATGTCTTGCAGTATGAAAGATGTAATGGGGAGTTCCATCCATATCCAACTGATCGTCCCAATCAAGTTCGCGCTCAGCTAAAGTTAATTTAAGTTCGCCTATGCCTGTTTGACGAGTAATTTTTACATGCCATCCTTCAACTACTGAAGTCTCATACATCTCATTATCTAAAGAGGTATAACCATCACGTCCCAATCTATCATATTTATGAAGAGGCGCTACTTCGAGGCCACCTGTTGCAGGTGATGCACCAAATCCAACTGCATCAGCCCACCAGTCAGCCATATTTCCTAACTGCGGATGAGGAGGCGTATTGTCTTGATCCGTCCAATCAAATGAAACATCTACATCAGTTTTATCACCAGCATAATAAAGCTGGAATTTAAAACCTTTTGAATCAATCGTGTCTAACTCTTTGGTAATAGGGTTAGTGTTATTTGGAACTACTCCCTGAGCTGGCTGATAGGGGCCAGGTTGATTTTTAACAAAACCATCTCTGACTTTATTATGCATAACTAATTTAGCAAAAATATCTTCGCCTATTTCAAAGTCAGCAATCAAACGGCCTTGCTTTAATCCATAGTTACCCAGTGTCATGGCGCCTGATACTCCATCCCCTGATGGTTTCTTGCTTATAAAATTAACTGCTCCAGCTAAAGTATTTCTTCCATAAAGTGTGCCTTGAGGCCCTCTAAGAACTTCCACCCTCTCCAGGTCTACTAAGTCCCATATTCCACCTTGAGTTTTACCCATGTAAATTCCATCAACATAGGTTCCAACTGAAGGCTCCCATGTAATCGCAGGGTTCATAGCAACCCCTCCCCTGATAGCAAGAGAAGCTCCTGTATTATTTGCTGGGGCTGGGAGTAACATTACGTTAGGTGCAATACCTTGTAAATCAACTACATTTTTTATATTTAAATCGCGGATAGTTCCTTCTGTTATTGCTGTAATTGCAATAGGAGTATCTTGAAGACTAGATTCAGTTTTCTGAGCTGTTACAACCACTTCTTCAAGTGTCATGTCTGCAGCTACAGAGATAGTAAAAGCCATGGCTAAAGGTAAAGCCAAAAAGTTAAGTTTGAAATTTTTCATAGTATTCCCCTATACGTTTTAATGAAATTCTACATAAGTATATGGCAATAAAAGTTTTTAAGTCAACAATGCGTATTTATGAAACAGATTCTACTCGGATGATTCCGAAACGGGGAAATGAATAGCCTATATTATTTAAGTCAAGAGAAGTCGAAACAAGTTCCACCATCTTGTTGCTATTGCCGCAAATAATTATTAAAGGAAGAAGAGTTTGATGCTGATATATAAAATCTAAAACTTCCACTTCAACGTCTTGATGTTTAGTTCCGTGCAAGTCTAAATGAGTAATACCTCTTTCCTTAAAAACTCTCATGCATTAAGAAATAACCAGGATTAACTAAGATTTGTGTTGACTATCATTACATCCATCCTTCTTGCATTGTGATGACCATAATCATAAACAACTTCATTTCCAAGGCTAAGATTTGGAAAACGTTTAAATAGTTCTTTTAACATGACCTCGGTTTGAGATCTGACCAAGGTAACTCCAATGCAATAGTGCGGCCCTTGCCCAAAAGAAATACTTTTATCGTGATCACGTTGAATATCAAAAGTGCTTGGATCATTATAGATTAATGGGTCCATCCCAGCGGTGCTAGTGATTAACTGGACCATTTGACCTTTTTTAATTTGATGCCCTTGAATTTCTATATCCTCAGAAGCATATCGAGCCAACCCTGTTTTACCAGAGGACTCGTACCTAAGAGTTTCGGAAATAGCTCCTTGAACAAGTGTTTCATCAGCCATCAATGCATTGTATTGCTCTGGATGCTGCAATAAGTTTTTAATTAAATAGCTATGCAAATCAACTGCAGTGTCTGATCCAGCGCCAAGAACAGCTCCAACCAAAGCGCACATCTCAAGATTTGATAGTTTTGATCCTTCGTCCTCTGCAAGAATAAGCGTTGACAAGAAGTCATCCCCAGGATTTGCCCTTCTCTCATCTATCAGCTCATTTAGTAAATCTAAACCTTCCGGAACCCCTTTTATAGCATCTTGCCTTTCTTCAGGAGAAAGCATTGGATTAATGCCTCGGACAACTCCGTAAGCCAATGAATCAAAAATAGGAAATTTATCCCGAGGAATGCCAACTAAGCTTGCAATCGCTTGGGTCGGAACTATCTCAGCAATCTCAGCCCCAAAGTTAAAGGATTCTGGGGTACCAATTTCGTCAAAACGCTCTTTAACAAGGACCGTAAATCTTTCTTTCATCTTTTCCATGATCCTAGGAGAGAATGCTGGAAGTGCTAGTTTTCTGAGGCGAAGATGATTTTTTCGATCTAGAAAAAATAAATTATTGTTCATGAGTTTTTCAAAAGCATCCATTTCTTCAAATGGTTTTTTTGCAGGTGCAAACTCCCATAGATTAAAATCTGTAGAAAGACGTCTGTCTAATAAGCAAGAAATAATATTTTGATGGCCAGTTACCAGCCAAGCTTGCCATGCCTCAAAACGAGCAATTGGAAATTCAGCACTGAGTCTCTTCAAAGTTGGAACAGGATCATGAATAAAGTCCTTAGACGATGGATCAAAAAAATGATCAACAGAAATGTTTGATTGTTCGCTCATAAATTATGTATAAATTAAAAAATATTAGGATTAGGTAAATCGCTTCTAGTTATAATAGATTCAACTCTATCTTTAAAAGCTTGTTCACTTTTTTCATTGACAGGATTAATCCAATAATTAGATTTTTTAATTTCTGCTAGGCAAAAAGATGCGACCTCTTCAGGCTCCGTTGTTTCCATTTCTATACCCATGGAACTCATCATTTCCAGCATATCCTCTACAGAAGAAATTGGATGCTCTGGAGCATTGGGGTCTCTTGCTAGCTCTTCTGGTCTATTGCGCTCTGCAGAAAATAATTTTGTTCTAACTGTATGCGGTCCAGGAAATAAAATAGAAACTTTAATATTGGATTCTGCCTGTTCTAATTGAAGTTTTAATATTTCAGTGATACTAGAAACCGAAGCTTTAGAGGAGGTATAAATAGGAGTTGATGGAAGATTAATAAATGCACCGTTTCCTGAACAAGTATTGATCACTCTACCGTCCTCTCCATGAGCCATCATCGCAGGAACAAATGCTTGAATGCCATGAAGCACACCCATCACATTTACGCCAAAGGCCCATTGCCAATCATTTGGTTTGGTTTGCCAGATAGGCAAAAGCTCAGCTGGAGCAACTCCTGCATTATTAAATAGCAAATGAACCGATCCAAACTCTGATTCACACCCCTTAGCAAGCTGCATCATAGATTCTGGATTAGAGACATCGGCAACTTTAAAATGCACATCGAGAGATTGATCTGTCAAAGCCTTAGCAGAAGTCTCAAGACTATCTGCTTCGATATCGGTCAAAATAACTTTAGCACCTTCTTTCGCTAAAGCTTCTCCAATTGCAAAACCAACACCGGAGGCTCCTCCAGTAATTACAGCCAACTTACCCGTAAAATTTTCCATGTTTAATCCTTGTAAAAACTATACTGAATCGTAACGAGAATGCATGAATGGGACATAAGACATAATATCTACTTCCTCTACAACAGATGCATTTGATGATGAAGTTCCCTCTTCCCAAACAAGAGAAACCATCTCTTTTACAGGAAGATCAACCACTGGATCCATAGGAGATTCACGTAAAATAATCTCGCCATCTAGTTTAGTGTGAACACTTTGAGTTCTATGCATATTAATTCTTACCAATAAAGGATTTTGATCCACTGGCTTGTTTTGCTCGCAAGATGGAAAGACTTTAAAACAGTAAACGTCATCGGTAAACGATGAGGTTTCGAGTGTTTCTGTTGTTTTGCCTTTAAGCTCAAGATAGGTAATGCCATGACGAGTAACTGTTGCAATACAGTCATCTCCGTCTTTTGAAGCATTTACATCAGCTATTTTTTTTGGCTCTCCGTATGTTTCTCTTCCGCCAACAACAACGCCCTCACCCTCCATTGGCATTGTAATTTCGTAAATACCTTCTTTGCCTTGGTACATACAATTCACACCAAATGTTGCTGCTCCAAACTCCATGCCACCCATTAGATCAACAAATACTCTAGAGATTACAATTCGAACCATTGGATTCTCATGAATGGTCAAGGGAGCTGGAATTAGTTTTTCTATTAAACCTGGTTCAGTTTTATACCAAGCCTTTATTGCATGCATTTTTGCATCAAAGAATTCTAAATTATTTTCAGCAGCCTCAATTAACTGCTCTTGAGTTTTTACAAATCTTAAATCAGACATTTTTTCCCCATTGTTTTTGACTATCTACCAATGATACATTTTATAAAATACAATTAACAATTATATAACTCGTAATTTTCAGATCGTCTTTTATGAAAAAATAAGTTGATTCAAATTATTAATAATGAAATCATGAGAGATTAAATATATTAATATTAAGTGTATTAAATATTCACAGTTGCGATAGAAGGTAAAAATTATGCCAAAACAAGAATTTCCATTCCCAATGCCAAACGGTTGGTTCTGCGTTACCAGAGTTGGTGACATCCAAAATGGAGAAAGCAAGCCTTTTACGTTCTGTGAAAAAGAAGTGGTAGCCTTTAGAACTGAATCTGGCAAAGTTTCTGTCCTTGATGCTTATTGCGGTTATTCCGGAATCAACTTAGCCATAAGTGGCAAAGTTGATGGAGAGACTATCAACTCTCCAAGGAATGGTATTAAGTGGAACATAGATGGTTCTTGCGCTGAAATCGGTAAAGATTCTGGGGTTCCCAAAGAAGCTATGGAGGTTACAACTTTTAGCTATCCTTGCCAGGAACTCAATGGATTTATATGGGCATGGCATCATTTGCTTAAAGAAGAGCCTTACTTTGAAATTCCTGCGATTGATGGTTTTAATGCAGAGGACTCTAAGTGGGGTAAAGAGCATCATTACGAATATCACATCAATACAGTGCTCCAAGAAATTGCAGAGAACGATGTTGATCAAGCTCATTTCCCAAAAGTGCATGGCTCGCCAAGCTTGCCAGAAACAGAGGCAATTATTGATGGGATCTACAGAAAAACAATTGCAGAAACTCTCATGAATCCAAATAATGATAGTGTCTCTGAGGAATTTCATGTGGCAGATCCTTCAATGTTCACTACTACTTTTACCAGAGAATCATGGGGCCTTGGATGTGTAGGTTTGCATATGGTTAATTTACCTATAGATGAAACTACATTTGGTGGTGAATTCATTATGATTAATGCTTCTTGCCCTGTGGACAATAAGAACTCAATACTCCGTTGGTCAATGAGAGTAACAAAAGATATTGAAGATGAGTTAGGAATGGCGATCATTGATGGAATTGCAAATGGAGTCTTGGATGACATGCCAATTTGGGATCATAAAAGTTACGTTGCACAGCCTATTTTATGCGATGGTGACGGACCGATTAATAAATTTAGAAAATGGGTGGGTCAGTTTTATTCAGATCCGCTGCAAGCAAGATAGTTGGCAAAAGTACACTTTTTTTATTCGACCATGAATGCGGGAAAGTCTACCGCGCTATTACAATCTAATTATAACTATCAAGAGCGCGGCATGGATACCTTGCTGTTTCTTCCTAAAGTTGATGCAGACATTAATGATGGCATGATTCATTCGAGGATAGGCTTAAAAGCAAATGCGCACTCAGTTGACTCTGAATTTAATTTCTATAGCTTTGTCTCCCAAGAACAAATGAAAAAACCAATTAGCTGCATCTTGATTGATGAAGTTCAATTCCTTACAAAAAAACAGGTTAGAGAGGTTTGCAAGATTAGCGATGAGCTAAATATTCCTGCAATGTGTTATGGGATCCGCACTGATTTCCAAGGAGCTTTGTTTGAGGGGAGTGCAGAGCTTTTGGCGCTTGCAGATAATTTAATGGAGCTGAAAACAGTTTGCGATTGCGGAAGAAAGGCTATTATGGTGGTGAGACTTGATGAAGAAGGAAAAGTGGTAACCGATGGCGATCAAATTAAAATTGGTGGGAATGATTCTTATAAAGTTTATTGCAGGAAACATTTCCGTGAGTTAACCAGATTAATTTAGTGAGGCTCTCACCTCTCTAACAATAACTTTCCCTTAAATCATATAAGACCCTCCGCTTGGAGACAATGTCTGCCCTGTATAAAAGCTTGAATCATCTGAAATAAGAAAAAGGCTTGTTTTTGCTACATCATTTGGTTCAGCCAGTCTTCCTAAGGGAATCCTGGCAGCTAACGAGTCTTGCCATTCTTGTGGAATGCTTTCTAACATCCTAGTTGCAGTTGGGCCAGGACAAATTGCATTTACCCTAATCTTTTTGGTACTTAAATCTATAGCCAAAGCTCTGGTAAATCCTAAAAGAGCACCTTTTGAAGTGCAATAAGCCAAAGGTCCTTCTCCGGTAAATGCTGAGGTACTAGAGATGTTAACAATGGAGCCTTGAATGTCTTTTGCAAGCATTAACCTCACTGCCTCCCTGCTAACATGAAAGGTGCCGTCAAGATTTACGCCAATGACTGCTCTCCAGGATTCATCGTTAGTTTCATGAATTTCTCCATTCTCACCATCCCCTGGAAATCTTCCTATCCCTGCGTTATTGATAACACCATCAATTCTTTTAAAGGATGAAGCAATTGATTTAAATAACTCTTGGACTATTGAGCTATCTGAAATATCTCCACAATGTATCTGATGCTCATCTCCATCTAGCGCTGCAAGAGTAATTTTAAGATCTTCCTGATTAATATCATTTAAAATTAGCTTAGCGCCTTCTTTTGAAAAAAGTATTGCAGTTGCTCTTCCAATTCCTGAGCCTGCACCTGTTATTAAAATTACTTTATTTTTTAATCTCATATATTTATTTCTTGCTTATCAAAATTCATTAGCATTACTATATTAAACTTAATAATACGAAAAAAAAATATGCTTTTTGACAAGTACAAATTAAAAAATTTAGAGCTTAGAAACAGAATCGTAATGGCTCCAATGACTAGATGCATGTCTCCTAATAATATTCCTGGGTTAGATGTAGCTGAATATTATGAAAGAAGGGCAATAGGTGAAGTGGGACTTATTATTACAGAAGGCATTGAAGTGAGTCATGTGGCGTCAAGCAGCTATCCTAATGTGCCTAGGCTTGATAGTGAAAAAGCAAGAGATGGTTGGAAATTGGTCGTAAGTAAAATTAAAGAAGCTGGTGGATCTGTAATAGCTCAACTATGGCATAGCGGTGCAATGCGAGAAGCTGGCATGGGTCCTGATTCCAGCATTCCAGCATACACACCATCAGGTCTTTCAAGTAAAAATAACAAAAATGCTCATGCGGTAACGCCTATGGATATAAAAGATATAGCAGGTGTCTTTGGGCAAGATGCAAAATGGTGCGAAGAAATAGGCTTTGATGGGGTGGAAATACATGGCGCGCACGGATACTTAATTGATAATTTTTTTTGGGCTACTTTAAACGAAAGAGAAGACGAATATGGGGGCTCTATTTCCAAAAGATCCCAATTTGCAAAAGAAATAACTGAGTCGGTGAGATCTCATGTTAGTACTAATTTCATAGTAGGCATGCGATTTTCTCAATGGAAACAACAAGATTTTGAAGCTAGGTTGGTAAGTAGCCCTGATGAGTTGACGCAGCTCCTTATGCCGATAGTTAATTCAGGCCTAGACTATCTTCATGCCAGCAATCGCAGATATTGGGAGAAAGAGTTCAAAGAATCAGAAAATAATTTAGCCTATTGGGCTCAAAAAATTTCAGGTCTTCCTTCGATTGCTGTTGGAAGCGTTGGCCTTGAATCCAAGGGAGAGAGTTTTGTTAATATGAGTACCCATGCTCAACCAGTTAATATTGATCAAGCTATCTCTGATGTAAGTGAAAAAAAATATGACATGGTGGCAGTTGGAAGAGCTCTGCTCGCAGACCCAGACTGGGTAATAAAAATGCGTGAGGGAAGATTAAACGAAATTTCTCCATACAATGAGCAAGTTTTAGCTCAATTAATTTAGTTAGCGAATGCCTCTTTTGAATAATTTTAAGCGTTTGTAGGACGGGTCTTCTGTATTAGGGCTCCCAATATCTGCACCCTCAATCATTGGGTGCGTCAGGTTCACTTGTGATGGGTCATTAACATAAACCCAATCAGCGTCCACTGCCCTACTAGAAAATTTCCAAACATCATGCCTTTTTTCATATTGATCAAAATATCTCCCGCCAATTAATACGTCATAATTTCCTTCTTCAGTAAGCACTTGATGAAAGGCAATAATGTATGTTTCTCCCTCTGCTATTTTGCCATTAAGTTTAATATTATGAGTGGTGACATTGTGATGTAAAATACCCATCGATTTCTGTATTTCAGGGAGCTGGTCAATAAAATCCATCGCTTTTCCTTTAAAAAATGAGCCGTGATCGTCATATGCATCTTCATGATAAAGCGATCTCATAAGAGCATTATCATGTCGATCTGCGGCACGACAATAGGTGCATACCAATTCTCTTATTGATTCTTTATCAAGGATTTCTTGAATTTTACTATCTATTTCACTCATACTAATAACCTGTTAATTTAAGATACAAAGTTAATATAAGTTAAAAATTAAACTAATGGTAATAAGATAAATGAATCTTGAAGTTAAACACCCTCTCCTTACTTCTCCTGGATTTATAGGGAGAATGGAGCTCAAAAATAAAATTATCATGGCTCCAATGGGCTCTAATTTTGCTGGGGAGGATGGACATACGACCGAGCAGCTTGAATCTTATTACGAGGAAAGAGCCAAAGGTGGAGTTGGGTTAATCATTCTTGAAACCTCAGCTATAACGTGGCCAGCTGGCGCCTCAATGCCCTACATGATTGGTTTTTCGAACGACGAGTTTGTTTCAGATTTAAAATCTTTAACTCAAAGAGTTCATCAACACGGTGCAAAAATTGCTGCTCAATTAAATCACAGTGGGAAAATTGCTCAAGAGGATACCATTGCCGGACGACCAATTCCTGTGCCATCTATTCCAAAATCTGAACCAAGTGATATGTTTGGATTGCTAACTCAAGATGAGATTATGAATTTTATTAAAGCTGGCGGCCCTGATGGCAAAGGCCCTCGCTATCATGAGATGACCGTTGATGAGATAAAAGAGGAAATTGAGAACTTTGCAAAAGCTGCTAAACGAGCAAAAATGGCAAATTTTGATGCTGTGGAAGTTCATGCTGGACACGGTTATCTCATTTCAAGCTTCCTCTCACCCGCTGTAAATAAAAGGACAGATGCGTATGGGGGCACCACTGAAAAAAGAGCCCGATTTTTAGTTGAAGTTATTGAGGCAATCAAACGAGAAGTATCTGATGACTTTCCGGTGCTTGTTCGATTAGATGCAAACGAATACAGAATTGAGGGCGGCATTACTCCCAAGGATTTTCTCATAACCTCGATGCTTGCAGAGAAAGCTGGTGCAGATGCGTTAGATGTGAGTTCATATGGAAATACAAGCAAAGGAATTGCATTTACCGAAGCGCCATTGGTTCATGAGCCTGGAGGATTCTTAAAGTTTGCACGCATGGCAAAAGATAAAGTCTCCATTCCAATAATTGCGGTTGGCAGAATTGAGTT
>ENA-OSJC01003195-OSJC01003195.1-marine-metagenome-genome-assembly--contig:-NODE-3195-length-11855-cov-3.787315_pt1 | contig 11855 bp, 7 predicted proteins | sample MGYA00237885_ERZ534234 | MGnify/ENA primary metagenome ERZ534234 (study PRJEB26413, sample SAMN06343907) | marine metagenome | isolation source: coastal waters | place: Atlantic Ocean: West Antarctic... | reverse complement strand
TCTCGACGACAAGCCAGTCACCGACCGCGCCAGCCTCACCCGCCTCCTTTCTCAAAAGCGCGTGGGCACCGAAGTCACCCTGAAGATCAAAAGAGGAGAGAAAGAAACGTCCCTCTCTCTCGCACTCACCCGCCCCCGCCTCACTCCCCCACCCACCGGAATCTCGATGGCGGCGAACGACCTCGCCATGGTCCCCAGCGTAAGGCGCTTTGGCTTTGAAAAAGCCATCGTCCACACCCTGCCCCTCAATGCCTGGGACTGCGGCTCTCCTCTCTACAATCTCGACGGCCAGGCCATCGGCCTCAATATCTCCGCCTCCTCTGCCAACCGGACCCTAGCCCTCCCTCCCTCGATCATCCAAGCCGCAATCCAGCGCATGCTTCAATCCAGCAATCCATTCTAACAACCATGTTGCGCTCACTTTTCTTCATCTCTTTACTCGGATCCCTGCTGCTTTCTGCTCAGGAAAAAACGCCGGCAGAGCTTGATGCCCACCTCCGTGAACTCGCTCCCAGATTGGTCGAATCCACCATTGCGATCTTCCTCGGAGGAGGCTCGGGATCCGGCGTCATCGTGACCCCCGATGGCCTCGTCATCACCGCCGCCCACGTCACCAGCAAACCAGGCCAATCCGTCAAAGTTCTCCTCTCAGACGGCCGCGAGCTTCCAGCCACCTCGCTCGGTGCCGATCACGAAACCGACGGCGCCCTTCTCCAAATTAATTCCCCAGGACCCTTTCCCTTCCGTCCTTACGTAAAGGAAAAGACTTACAAAGTGGGCGACTGGGCCATCGCCACCGGACACCCCGGCGGTCCCATCATCGGGCGTCCATCTCCCTTCAGACTCGGACGCATTCTCGCCGACGGAGTGGGCAGCGGATTTGCCGATCCTATCACCACCAACGCCACCGTCATCTCCGGAGATTCCGGAGGACCACTCTTCAACCTCAATGGCGAAGTGATCGGTATTAACTCGAACATCCTCATGCCCTGGACCGGCAACCGGCACGTTCCCATGCCTTCCATCATCGCGAAATGGGATGCCCTCATGGCCAGTGAAATGATCGGCCGACCTTCCCAGAGCGCGATGCCCCAGTTTGAAGAACTCTTCGACGAACCCTATCGTGACCTTCGTAAAGAATTCCTCGAAGCGCTCGACGCCCGCCCAGCCGATGACACCGAAGCACGCGAGCTCCGCGAACGCCCCTATATCCTCGACCCGCATCACATGCAGGGCCTCCTTGATCGTTGGGCTCCCAAAGAAGAAGGCGAAAAGATCCCCTTCCTTGGACTAAAACTCGACCTCCATAAAATCACCCAAGCTCTCATCACCGACATCACCAAAGGTTCCCCTGCCGAGAAGGCCGGGCTGAAAAAAGGCGACCTCATTCAAGCCCTCGACGGAAAGACCATCAGCTCGCCCACCGATTTCGCCTTCGCTCTCAAGAGCCTCAAAGAGACCACTTCCATCCAACTCACCACCAACCGCGCCATCGTCACGCTCACACCCGCTTCCGTCCCCGAGCGACGCCATTTCCCGATGCCCGTCGCCGGACTCATCCCCATGATGATCTCCGATGGCCAGGTCGAATCCCCGCCCTCAATCAGAAAGCTCACCCGCGAGTTTCTCGCGCCACTCCAGCCCCTTCAGGAAAAATTCAATCGTTCGGTGATGCCGATTTACGAAGGTGACCAACTCCTGACCCACGCCACCGCGATCACCCGGAACCAGCTGATCACCAAGGCCAGCGAGATTGAGAAAAAAGAAAACCTCGTCATCCGCTTCGAAGAAAAGGACTACCTGATCAGAGTCGTCACCACCGATGAAAAACGTGACCTCGCGCTCATCGCCGTCGACATTGAAGGACTCGAGCCCATCAAACTCACAGCTCCCGAACCTGAAGTCGCGGCCCTCGTCTTCACCCCCACTTCTCGCGGTCTTCTTCCCGGCGTCATCACCCAGCCATCACGCAGCTCCCCGGCCTCCGGCTTTGAGCTCAATGTCGAAAGCGATCAACCCAGCGCCTATGTCGGCATCAGCTTCACCGGCGATGACATTCAACCCACCATCCAGACCGTCGAACTCGGAAGCCCCGCCGACACTGCCGGCTTTCTCGAAGGCGACGTCATTACCCATTTTGAAGGCAAGGAAATCGAAAGCATCGACGATCTCGGAAAGGCTCTCAAGGATTTCGCTCCGGGACAAAAAGTGCGCTTCCAGCTCAAGCGCGACGAAGAAGAGATTAAAATCTCCCTCATCCTCGATGTCCGCCCCGCCCCGACCACCGACAAGCCCAATCGCGCAGCCCTCATGCGCGATCGTTCGCTCTCATCTCTCTCCAAGCGCGGCGGAAAGCTCTCAAAACGCCCCAACGACTTCCCACGCGTGATCTACCACGACCAGCTACTCCCCATCACCGAGACCGGAACTCCCCTGATCGATCATGAGGGAAATGTCCTCGGCATCAACATCGCACGCAGCCTGCGCCACCGAAGCCTCGCCATTCCCGTCTCCGAAGTCCTCGCCTTTTACCGAGAGAAGCTTAGCCGGGGACGGCAGACCGATTAAAAGTCCCTACGGCAGAAGATCCAGGCGGCAAGACTGAGCGTCAGGGCTTCGAAGGCCAAAGAGGTGCCCAGTGTGTAGGCGAGCGAGTGCCTTTTTAGCAGCGTCGATCATCGGAGTGGTTTTCGGGAAAAAGGCGTCAGCCACTTTTGACCTCTGATACCAAGTGCGGAGCGACATCAGTGTTTTCAAGCACCCTCCAAGGTGAGGATGAGGATATTCGGCTGCTTGTTGGCAAAGACCGCACTGGGAGAAAGAAGGCAAAAGAGAGCGGCGTAAAGACGAGTGATCCTTATAAAAGGACGAGAGCTTGTTCAGGAGATAACCCCGATCGGGATTGTCTCCTTTTTACCTCCCCTATTTACGATCTAATAAACGCTGTCTTTCGGATGCATTTTCTTCGAACCATTTCCTTCCTCACCCTCTCGCTCTCGGCGGCTTGGGCCGACGACTTCGTCGCGCAGACCCGCCCTTTCCTTGAGAAACACTGCATCTCCTGTCACGGCGAAGATAAACAAAAAGGCGACATCGTCCTCCACAACCTCAACTCCCTCGACGACGCCCTCAAAAAACACCGCCTCCTCGAGAACATCATCGACCAAGTCCGCCACGAGGACATGCCCCCCGATGACCAAGACGTTCTCCCCTCCAACGAAGAACGCAAAGAATTCATCGCGACCCTCACCGGCATCAACGACCGGATCAAATCAGGCGATATTCCCCAGCGGGCCGGACGCACCACTTTGCGCCGACTCAACCGCAACGAATACAACTACACCGTGCGCGATCTCTTTGGAGTAACCTACAATCCCGGGAAAGATTTCCCTGCCGATGGAGCCGGCGGTGAGGGCTTCGATAACATGGCCGACGCCCTCTTTTCTTCCCCCACCCTCCTGGAAAAATATCTCCAGGCGGCCAAGAAAGTGGTCGCCTCGGTTTACGCGAGCCCCACGCTCAAGAGCAAAATTATCTTCGCCACCCCGGAGAAACCCAGCCAAGACAAAGCCGCAGCCGAGAAGGTCCTTAGCTACCACGCTACCCTGGCCTATCGCCGTCGCGTTTCGGGAGAAGACATGGCACCTCTCCTCAACGCCTTCGCAAAAGGCCAACAAGCCGGACTCGGCTATGAGCAATCCCTGCGGGCTCCCCTCACCGCCCTCCTCATCAACCCCCGCTTTCTTTTCCGCGCGGAGCACGACCAATCAGGCCAGGAGGAATGGCGGCTCACTGACTTCGAAATCGCCACCCGCCTTTCCTATTTCCTCTGGTCCTCCATGCCCGACCGTGAGCTCTTCCGACTCGCCGATGAGGGAAAGCTCAGCGACCCCGCGGTGCTCAAAGAGCAAACCCTGCGCATGCTCGCCAGTCCCAAGGCGTCCGCATTTTCCCGACACTTCGCCGGCCAGTGGCTCGGGTTTGAAAAGATGATTGATGAGGTCCAACCCGACCCCGAACGCTTCCCTGAGTTCAACGAAGAACTTCGACGCTCGATGTACCACGAGGGAATCGACTACTTCACCCACCTCGTGCGTGAAAACCGCCCCCTCACCGAGCTCATCGACAGCAACTACACCTTCGCCAACGCAGCCCTCTCCAAGCACTACAACCTGCGAGAGCGCGTCAGCGGCAAGACCCTGAAAAAAGTCACCCTCCACAACAAGAACCGCGGCGGCCTTCTCGGCATGGGTGCGATCCTCACCGCCACTTCTCTTCCTCTCCGCACCAGCCCGGTGCATCGCGGCGTTTGGATTCTCGATTCCATCCTCGGCGACCCCGCCCCGCCTCCCCCGCCCAATGCCGGTGAACTTCCGGAAGACGATACCCAAGCCGGTGGCCTCACCTTCCGCGAGCAACTTGCCGAGCATCGCAAAAATCCAACCTGCGCGAGCTGCCATGCCCGCATCGACCCTCTCGGCTTCGGTCTTGAGAACTACGACGCCATCGGACGCTGGCGCGAAAAGGATGCCAATGGAAAGCCCATCGACAGCAGCGCCGTCCTCCCCGGCGACATCAAATTCTCCACCCCCTACGAGCTCAAGCAACTCGTCCTCTTTGGCAGCGAAAAGTTCGCCCGGAACGCGACGCGCAAAATGATTTCCTACGCCACCGGCCGCAGCCTCGAATACTACGACGAAACCGTCGTCTCCAAAATCGTAGCCAAGCTCGGGAAAAAGAGCTATCCTATGCACGACCTCATCCTCGAAGTCGTCCAATCCCGCCCCTTCCTAAACCGCTCCGCCATTCGTTAGTCACCCCCTTCCAAGTCTCTCAAATTTCATATGGCCAACATCCAATCCAACCGCTGGAAAATTTCCCGCCGCCAAACTCTCAAAGGAGTCGGAGCCACGCTCGCGCTCCCTTTCCTAGAAGCCATGCGGCCCATGACGGCCTACGGCCAATCCGCAGCCGCCACCAGCGACCCCGTCCGCATGGCTTGCCTCTTCATGCCCAACGGAGTTCGTCCTGACAAGTGGACCCCCAGCGGAAGCGGTGGCAACTTCAACCTTTCACCCATCCTTTCCCCTCTCGAAGCGGTAAAGGACGATATCACCGTCATCAGCGGCCTTTCCAACTCTCCTTCCAAAAAAGGCGACGGACACTATTACAAAACCGCCAGTTGGCTCACCTGCACCACCATTGAAGCCACCGAGGGTTCCAACGTCAGCGCCAACGGAATCTCCATCGACCAAATCGCCGCCGAAATCATCGGCCGAAGCACCAGGCTTCCCTCCATGGAGCTCGGCACCGAGCCCATCACCAGTGGAGTCGATCGCAACGTCAATCTGACCCGACTCTACGGCTCCCACATTTCCTGGAAAAAACCCGACGTCCCCCTCCCCTGCGAGATCAATCCGCGCATCGCCTTTGATCGACTCTTCCGCAACCGGGACAAGAATGGCAAAGCCGGCGCTTCCGCCGATCAATCGGTCCTCGATATCGTCCTCGACGACGCCAAGAGCCTTCAGCGCACCCTCGGAAAAGAGGACCAGCACAAGCTGGAGCAATACCTCGAAAGCGTCCGCGAAGTCGAACGCCGCATGGAGAATGAAGCCTCCAAGCTCGGTGCCGGACAAAAGCTCACGCCGAACGCTCTTTCTCAGCTCGAGATCCTCAACCAGGCCATCAACAAGGCCACGGGAGCAAAGAACAGCGACGAGCTCGGCTCCCGCCAGCGACTCAATGCCACCGAACATGTCCGCCTCATGATGGACATTATGGTCCTCGCCTTCTGGACCGACTCGACACGCGTCTCCACCTTCATGTTTGGCAACGCCGTATCAGGAAAGAACTTCTCCTTCCTCGATGGCGTCAGCGGAGGTCACCACTCCATTTCCCATCACAAAAATGATGGCAAACAGCTCGACCAGTATCAGAAGATCAACACCTGGCACACCGAGCAATACGCCTACATGCTTCAGCGCATGAAAGCCATCCCCGAGGGGAACGCCAACCTTCTCGACAACTCGATGATCCTCTTTGGCTCCGGCATCCGCGATGGAAATGCCCACGCCACCAAGAACATCCCGATCATTCTTGCTGGAGGTGCCAATGGCCAGCTCAAGACCGGCCGCCACCTCGACACCGGCGGTGGAGAACTCGGCAGTCTCTACGTCGGCATGCTCAAACGCCTCGGCGTCAAAAGCAATAAAGTCGGCGCCTTCAACAGCGAACTACGCGGCATTTAGCAATCCCAAAAAGCACCATTCCAGATCAGGGTTTCCGCAAGTCTATGTTACGTCGTCTTCCGGAACTCTTCTTTGTCGCCTTCGCCGGGTTCATCATCTTTGTCATCATCCAAGTGAATTCAGGGCGGGGCGTGCCTTGGATCGGGGGCATCGGGAACCTCCCCCACTTCGATAAAGCGGGCCACCTTATCCTCATGGGTGGTCTCAGCTTCCTCGCCGTCCTCGCGATCGTCCCGAGGATTAAATCGCCGCCTAAAAAAGCGACCATCCGCGTCGTCTCGATCCTCATCTTAATCATCGCCATCGAGGAGATCTCCCAAAGCTTCATCCCCAGCCGAACCTTGTCCCTCGCCGACTTCTTCTTCGGCGTCGTAGGTGCCACCCTCTGCGGCTGTTTGGCCTATCGCTTGGCACTCATCTTTTCGAAGACGCGTTAACCAAGAATTCGAAATATGCTTAGCCCAAGGAGTGGCGATCCGTCTTACTCGCTCCCAAGAGCATCAAAGGCTCACCCTTATACTGCCAATAGCGCGGATTCTTGGCGTAGGGCTGGACGCGGCCCGCGTCCTTTGCCTGGTCCGCCAGTGCGTTTGCCAAAAGCAGAAGAGCAACCACGGCGGGCACAATAAAAACTGATCTAGGACGAAAACCCGTAGCGATGATTCGTGTAAGGTGGACGAACACCTCGCAATTTAGGACTTCCTGCGCCTCGTGTCTATCTGCATCGGGACCTTGCAAGCGGCATCAAGTTGTCACAGCTCGAGACCCGGTCGCCCGCCCTTCCTACCAGGTCGTGACAGAAGCAACTCAGATTCTAAATATGTGGCCTTATTTCGCAGCTGGTTTCCCAAAGGCCATCGAGATCGCTAGCCCGGCCACCCGGTCTTCGAGCGACTGGCGGTTAGGGACGTGACACTTGAGGCAGCTGTTGTGGAGAACGATAGGAGCCACGCGACGGTAGCGGAAACAAGAAGGAGATGGGGCACTGTTAATACGCCATCTGAACGGCACTTCATTCAGTGGCACAACCGCCTAAGTCGCCGGACGCACGGGGACTCCGTGGCCTTTGAAATATTCTTTCGCTTCCGGGACGGTGTGCTGACCGAAGTGGAAGATGCTCGCTGCTAGAACGGCATCCGCTTTTCCTTCTTCGAGAACATCGACCATGTGCTGGAGGTTCCCGGCGCCGCCACTGGCGATCACGGGGATTCCCACTGCTTCGCTGACGGATCGGGTGAGCGAAATATCATAGCCATCCTTGGTGCCATCGGCATCCATGCTGGTGAGGAGAATCTCTCCGGCCCCACGATTGTAAACTTCCTTGGCCCATTCCAGAGCATCGAGTCCTTCCACCCGATTACGCCCACCATGAGTGAAGACGCCCCATTTTCCAGGGCTGATCTGCTTCGCATCAATGGCGACCACGATGCACTGGTTACCAAATGCTTTCGCTCCTTCGTCGACCACTTCAGGCCGCATGATGGCAGCGGTATTCACCCCCACTTTATCGGCTCCGGCAAGGAGCATGCGTCGCATGTCTTCCACCGTGCGGATGCCGCCCCCGACGGTAAGCGGAACGAAACATTTGGAAGCAGTTTTCTTCACCACATCGACCATCGTTTCCCGTCCGTCCGACGACGCGGTGATATCGAGAAAGACAATCTCATCGGCCTGCTGCTCGTTATAAGCAATGGCACACTCCACAGGATCTCCGGCATCGCGGAGGTCAACAAAGTTGGTTCCTTTGACAACGCGTCCGTTGGTGACATCGAGACAAGGGATGATTCGCTTGGCGAGCATGGGGATTGTCTAGCGAGTAGGGTCAGAGATGAGAATCTTTAACACAGATTGATGAGGATTATTTGAGACTCTTGAAGATTTTCTGGAGCAGCTTAAATCGGCCGGCGAGACTTAAAACCTTCAAGAATCCTTCTCAATCTTCAAGAATCTGTGTTAAGACTCCTCAAAAATAAGTTGCTGTATTAACAGCCTCACCTGACGCAACAACGGCGGTTTCAACCCGGAGGTGCGCAAGTCAGTTGCTGAGGAAGATCTCATTAGGAGTTTTGGTGTCGAGACATTTCCGGGGGCGCCGGTTGAGTTTTGATTCCACTTCCGCAATTTGATCATGGCCGATTTGATCGAAGTCGGTCTTCTTCGGAAAATATTGACGAATGAGGCCGTTGGTATTTTCGTTGAGACCCCGTTCCCATGAGCTGTAAGGATGCGCGAAGTAGGATTGGCAGTCCAAGATCTCATCAATAGTGGCGTGAGCGGAAAACTCTTTTCCATTATCGAAAGTGAGGGTGTAGAGCTTGTCACGATATTGAACTAGCCTGGTCATAATCGCCATGGAAACGTCTACAGCAGATCGACTTGGAGCTTTGGCGATAATCGTAAAACGGCTATATCGTTCGACGATGGTAACGAGAACTGATCCGGAGGCTTTGCCAATGACGGTATCGAGTTCCCAATCTCCGATGCGGGTCCGCAGATCAACGACTTCAGGACGTAGGTTGATGGAGACGGCTCCTTTGATTTGACCACGCCGATCATTTTGTAGGCTTCTGTTTTTGTAGGATTTCACTTTGTGGCGGAGGTGCTGGTGAAGTTCTTCTCCGTGACGCTTGTCTGCGTAAATACGGGCATAGATCGTCTCGTGACTGATCGAAGGTAAGTGGTGTTTTGGAAGCTCGTCCCTAATCTGCTCAGGACTCCACTGCTCGGCACAAAGTTGAGTCACCACGAAGGCCCACGACTCGGCAGAGCATCTCTCTGTCCGGCAATCAGCTTGAAGGGAACGTTGCTGTGCCTTCGAGTGAGCGTATCGATATTGATAGCCTCCCTCCAGAGTGGCATTACGACGAAGTTCCCGATTGATCGTGGAAACGTGCCGACCAAGTTGCTGGGCGATGTGAGAAGGCTTTGAGCCATTGCGTCGTAAAGTAGAAATGGTATGACGCTCTTCGTAGGTCAGGTGTTGATAAGACATTGTGCATTGGTTCGGTTTTGAACGGCGGAACCAGTGCTGATTAAATCAGCTCCTGGCCTGCTTTTCAAACCGACCTGCGCACTTCCACTTTGAATCCAAGCTCGAAATGGCTTTGGGGAGTGACCCCCATCAGCCGGACCGCGCAGAGGAGATCTGGATACAATCGCTTGGTGGATCTCTTCTGATGAGTGCTCGTCTTTCCACTCAAGTCGAGGGTATCAGCTATGGCCTTGCAAGCTCTTCTGATCTCGAAACCTGGCAGAAGTTAGGTCCAAGTGATCAGGAAAAATGGTTTGAAAATCAGAGCGATGGCAGTGTCATTTTTCGGACACGTTTCCAAGAAACTCATCTTGAAGACCCCTCCCTGATTTCAGAGCAAAATTGACGTACTGTCACTGCCTGCCGGGAGCGCGCTCTGACTTCAGGATTGATGTTAGCACGTTCATTCCGTGTTCGAGCTTCAGCAGTCTTCTTCTCCTTAAACTCCTGCGGCAAAGGCTGTTCTGATCCGCAGGAAAACAAATAGTCAACCCACCCCAACTCCGCTTCTCAAATCTCCCCTATTTCTTGATCGCCCCCCTTCCACTTCATCCCCTACCTTCTACTCCTCATGAAATTCATCCTCATCCTCATCCTCGCCGCTGCCGCTGCCCATGGCCAGGTGATGCCCACTTCCTCCGAAGTCTTTGGAAAAAAGTTTCCCCAACTCGATGGCCGCGCCACCGGTGAGTGGTGGAAACAGGGAGTGCAAGCCGACGGCAAACGAAAGCGCGCCCGCAAGCTCATCGAGCTCAATGTCCCTCGCGAAGACGTTATTGGATTTGCCGTTTACACCGTTGCTCACAAGACCCTCAAGCTCACCGCACAACTCTTCCCCCTCATGCCCAACGAAACCCATGAGGTCCGTCTTGAGATCAAGGACGGCGAGACCTGGAAGGAAATCGCGAAGGAGAAAATCCACTACCCCGGCTGGTCCGCGCACTTCCGCATCAAGAACTGGGACCATTCCAAGAACATCCCCTACCGCCTCCGCCACTCCGAAAAAGCGACCTTTGAAGGACTCGTTCGCAAGGATCCGAAGGACAAGGATGTCATCGTCACCGGCAACTTGTCCTGCAATTCCTCCCGCACCACCGGACCACGTCCCGTGATCTTGAAGAACCTCCTTCATCACAACCCCGACATCCTCTTTTTCGCGGGAGACCAAACCTACAATCACACCCAGCACACCTCGGGATGGCTCGAGTTTGGCATGCAGTTTCGCGACGTCACGCGCGATCGACCCACCATCACCATCCCAGACGACCACGACATCGGCCAAGCCAACCTTTGGGGAGAAGAAGGCATCCAAGCCACCAACTCTGCCGGCCCCAGCGGCGGATATTTCTACCCCGCCAAATACGTGAACATGGTTCAGCGTCAGCAAACCTGGCACCTTCCTGATCCCGTCGACCCCGCGCCCATCAAGCGCGATATCAGCGTCTACTTCACCAGCCTTCTCTGCGGCGGAATCGACTTCGCCATCATCGAAGACCGCAAGTTTAAAACCGGCCCCGAGGGCACCATTCCAAAAATGGGCCCCCGCCCCGATCACATCAACGACCCCAAGTATGATCGCAAGGCTGTCGACGTCGCAGGCCTCAAACTCCTCGGTGACCGCCAGCTCAAATTCCTCCACAACTGGTCGCAGGACTGGACCGGAGCGGAAATGAAATCCGTCCTTTCTGCCACCGCCTTTTGCGGAGCAGTCCACATCCACGGATCTCCCACTAACCGACTCCTCGCCGACCTCGACTCCAACGCCTGGCCCCAGACCGGCCGCAACAACGCCCTCCGCGAAATTCGCCGGGGATGGGCCACCCACCTCTGTGGCGACCAACACCTCGCCGTCTCGGTAAAGCATGGCATCGATTCCTTTGGCGACGGACCCTACGCCTTCACCTCCCCCGCGCTCGTCAACACGATCTACGGCCGCTGGTGGCATCCGGAGGACGAAAAGGCCGGCCCCAATGCCGTCCCGAACTCACCCCTTCCTTGGACCGGCGACTACCTCGATGGCCTCGGCAACAAGATCACGATGCTTGCCTACGCCAACCCCGAGAATCGCAGTGACGAAACCAAACGCGCGGACGGCTACGGCATCTGCCGTTTCAACAAATCAACCCGTAAGGTGACCTTCGAGTGCTACAAGCGCTTTAGCGATGCCACCAAGGACAACGACGCCCAGTTCCCCGGCTGGCCCATCACCTTCAATGCGCGCGATAACGACGGCCGCAAACCCACCGGTCATCTCGACTACAATGTCGATCTCAAGAATCCCGTCGTGCAGGTCATTAATGAGACCACGAAGGAGATTCTCTACACCGCCCGCCTTCAGGCTTCCTCCGGAAAGCTCCCCGTCTACTCAGACGATCCACACACCATTAAGATTGGAAAAGGAAAAGCGCAGCGAGTCTACAAATCCGGAGTCGCGGCAGGTAAGTAATCTGCTCCATCATGAAAAAGCACGTCGGCGAAGAAAAATTCTCCGTGCGCTTTGCCCGCCAAGCCCAGACCCTCGCGAAGCTCAATCATCCGAACATCGTCACCGTTTTCGACTACGGCGAAGCAGA
>ENA-OSJC01003192-OSJC01003192.1-marine-metagenome-genome-assembly--contig:-NODE-3192-length-11857-cov-2.658404_pt1 | contig 11857 bp, 12 predicted proteins | sample MGYA00237885_ERZ534234 | MGnify/ENA primary metagenome ERZ534234 (study PRJEB26413, sample SAMN06343907) | marine metagenome | isolation source: coastal waters | place: Atlantic Ocean: West Antarctic... | reverse complement strand
TAGAATGGGCGATCCTTCCATTGCAGCAATTGCATCAAAAATGGCTGGAGAAATATATGGCTTAAAAATAATTAAAGAAAATATTGAAGATGAAGAGCATAACACTACAAGATTCCTAATAATGGCTAAAAAATCAACTATACCACCTGTTAATATAGACACATCTGTTACAACTATAATATTTAAAGTTAGGTCTGTTCCTGCCGCTTTATATAAGGTTCTTGGGGGTTTTGCGACGAATGGTATAAATCTAACTAAACTTGAAAGTTATATTGGTGGAAAAGAAATGAATGCAGCTAGATTTTATGTGGATGCCGAAGGGCACCCTGAAACACAATCTATGAAAAATGCTTTGGAAGAAATGGATTTCTATAGTGAGCCTAATTCAGTTAAAATCATTGGAACTTATTTTAGGAATAAGAAATAAATTTTTAAATCTAAATTTTTAGATTTCCTTGCATATTTCAAAGATTTATAACATATATATTGGTGGAGAGTTCCACGGACGTGATTCTTGCTAATCCGGTCAGATCCGAAAGGAAGCAGCCGTAACAATGATAGCGGGTTGTGGGGCTCTTCATATTTTTAAAGTTTAAATACGAGATCTCAAATTAATAATATTAATGAACAAAAAAATTACAGAGTGTTAGCACGAAAATATAGACCTAATGATTTTGGTGAATTAATTGGGCAAGAAACACTTGTCAAAACTTTTAAAAACTCTCTAAATAACGGCCGATTAGCACATGCTTTTCTTTTAACAGGGATCAGAGGTGTAGGTAAAACTACAACCGCTAGAATTATAGCAAAAGCTTTAAATTGTGTTGGAAATGGAAGTATTAAAGAACCAACTTTTGATATATGCAACCAATGTTCTCCCTGTAAATCTATCAACAAAGGAAACTTCCTCGATGTTATAGAGGTAGATGCAGCAAGTAGAACTGGGGTGGATGGTATAAGAGAAATCATTGATGCAGTTATGTACTCACCTAATGATGGAAGATTCAAGGTTTATATAATTGACGAAGTCCATATGTTATCAAACGCAGCTTTCAATGCATTATTAAAAACACTCGAGGAACCTCCTGAAAATGTAAAGTTTATATTTGCTACAACTGAAATAAGAAAAATTCCTGCTACAATTATTTCAAGATGCCAAAGGTTTGATTTACAAAGAGTAGATATTAAAACATTGTCAACTCATTTAGAAAAAATTTCTAAATTGGAAAATATATTATTTGAAAATGACGCTATTTACCAGATCTGCAAAGCAAGTGAGGGATCTGTAAGGGATGCTTTGTCTTTGCTAGATCAAGCAGCATCTCTATGTCATGATAACATTAAAGATCAAGAAGTTCTTAATATGTTAGGATTAAATGGTTATGAAAATAATATAAAATTAATAGAATTCTGCCTATTGAATAATTGTACTGAAGCTTTAAAAATATATGACGAGTTTTTAAGTAATGGTATTCAACCTATTCAGTTAATAAATAATTTACTTGAGGTATGCCATTATGCTTCTAAAATTAATATAATAAAAGTTGATGAAAGTTTATCAGAATCATTCCAAAAAAGTATCTATGATATATCTCAATATGGCCTTCCAAAACTGGTGAGATTATGGCAAGTTTTAATAAAAGGCGTTGAAGAGTTGAGATACGCTCCAAGCGAATCTCAAACAGGTTCAATGATAATCATAAAGTTATGTTTTGCCTCTTCATTGCCAGACCCTAGTGATTTAATGAAGAAACTATCAAGTGATAAAACTCAAAAAAAGGAAAGTGATATTGAAGTAAAAATTAAAAATATTAAAAAAAATAAAATTTTAGATTTAGAGACAAAATCTTCTGATAAATATACTGATGAAAATATAAGAATGGAAAATCCTAAAGACTTTGAAGAAATGCTCAAATTATTATTACAACACAAAGAAGCATTGCTCCATGCTCAAATAATTAATAACGTTCATCTAATTTCTTATAAAGAAGGATTAATTGAAATAAGATTAAAAGACAGTTCTGATAACGAGATTCTAAAAAAATGGTCTTTAGCTTTGGAACAAATAACTAAAACTAAATGGATTATTAAAGTATCAAATGAAGAAGGTGATCAAACAATTATAGAAAAACAAAATATTCAACAGAACAAGGCTAAAGAGGATATTAAATTAAATCCAAATATTGCAGAAGTTTTTAAAGAGTTTCCTGAAGCAACAATAACATCTATTAAAAATAATTTATATCAATAGATATAAGGATTAGCAAAGCTAAAAAATGTCTGAACAAATTCTGGAAAAGTTAATAAAAAAAGTATCTAAACTTCCAGGTCTAGGCCCTAGGTCGTCCAGAAGAGCAGTATTACACTTATTAAAAAATAAAGATAAATACCTTATTCCTCTGATTAATGATCTTACAGAGGTCGCCCACAATATAAGAAGTTGTATTGAATGCGGAAATTTAGATCAAGATGAAATCTGTGAAATATGTAAAAACCCGTCAAGAAACGTTAATTTAATTTGTGTGGTAGAGACAGTTGCAGATTTATGGGCATTGGAACGTACAAAAGTATATAATGGTAAATATCATATATTAGGTGGTGTATTGTCTGCAATAGATGGTATAAATCCAGAACAATTAAATATAAGCTCTTTAGAAAAAAGGTTACAAAAACAAACCATTTCTGAAGTAATTATTGCTATTTCAGCTACACTTGATGGACAAACTACAGCTCATTATATTGCTGAAAGATTAAATCCTCTTAAGATAAAAGTAACAAGATTAGCACATGGCGTTCCAGTTGGTGGTGAATTAGATTTTCTTGATGACGGAACTATTGCACAAGCTTTAAAAGCACGAAATGAAATATAGAAAAACTAAAAATTTATTCTAATGTTTTTTTACTGTTAAGATCTATTATTTTATCGTCAACGTCTATAGACGTAATAGTCTCACCTCTATTCTCAATTTTTCTATGTGATATTTTAATATCATCTAAATCTTTTCTTGCTAAATCAAAATGTTTATCTAATTTTAATATCCTATCTGCTAATAAATTTAAATCATTTACTAATTTGCTAACTTCTACCTGAATTTTCCCTGCAGTTTGGCTCATTGTTGCATCTCTTAAAATTGCTCTAACAGTATGTAATAAAAGCATTAAGTTATCAGGACCTGCCATATAAACTTTTTTATTCCTACTCTCATTAACAAGTTTGGGAAATCTTATATTAATTTCTGCATATATAGACTCACTGGGTAGAAACATTATAGCCGAATCAGCAGTTTCACCAGGTAAAATATACTTTTCAGAAATATCTCTAATATGTTTCTGGACTGCATTATGAAATAATTTAAGATTATTCTTTTTATCATACTCATTAGAAGAACCTACAAAGTTTTTATAATCCTCAAGGGGAAATTTTGAATCGATACAAATTGGTCCAGGAGGTTCTGGCATTTTTACTATACAATCTACACGGTTACTAGACTTAAGAGTGTGTTGAAACTGATATGCATTTTGTGGAAGAGCATCTTTAACAATGTTTTCAAGTTGAACTTCGCCAAAGGCACCTCTTAACTGTTTATTCGATAATATATTTTGTAAATCACTAACTTGGTTTGACAAAGCATTTATATTCTCTTGAGCACGGTCAATAATCCCTAATCTTTGATGCATTTCAGTTAGAGATTTCTGTGTACTTTCTGTTTGCTGACTTAAACTATTACCAATAGAAGATCCAAAATTACCTAACCTCTCTTCCATCGTTTTGCTTAATTGAAATAAAGCACCCTTTAATTCTAAAATCTGATTTATTTCTTCTTTTTCATGATTATTAGTAATATTATTTTTATTTTTATTTTCAAAATACATTTTACATATTAAATATACTAATATTGACATTATAATAAAAGATAGAAAAAATATTAAAATATATTGAAAATCCATTTAAACTCCATTTGCATTTAAGTATAATATGATAAATTGATTATTAATTCACTAGGATTTTAAAAAATATTAATTAGGATAATATAAATAGATGAGCATTAAAGAAATTATTAAAGTCCCCAACCCATTTCTTAAAATTATTGCTAAAAAGGTTCTTGTTATTGATGAGAGTATTTTAGTGCTTCTAGATGATATGCTGGATACAATGTATAACGCAAATGGAATTGGCCTCGCCGCAACTCAAATTTCTGAAAATAAAAGATTAATTGTAATGGATTGTGGTTTAACAAATTTAGAACATGACGATATGTCAGAAGAAGAATATAATAAAAATATTGAAAGTAACAAAATTGAGCCATGTCCGATTAAAATGATAAACCCTGAAATTATTTATTTCAGCTCAAATATTACAGAGAGAGAAGAAGGTTGTTTATCTATACCTGGTTATAATGCTCAAGTTAAAAGGCCAGATTCAATCACCGTTAATTATACAGATATAAATAAAAATAATATTACATTAGAAGCAAATGGCCTTCTTTCTACATGTATTCAACATGAGATTGACCATTTAAATGGGGTACTTTTTATTGATCATATATCAAGGTTAAAAAAAGAAGTTATTTTAAAAAAAGCTATTAAAGAATTTACTTATGATTGAGTATAACCATATGAGGATTAATTGAATATTGTATTTATGGGGACTCCAGATTTTGCAGTTCCTAGTTTGAAATTATTAGCTGAACACCATACTATCTCAGCTGTTTACTCTCAACCTCCACGTCCTAATGGTAGAGGAATGACAATAAAAGTATCACCCGTTCAAAGATTGGCTAAGGAACTCAATATTAAAACTATTACACCGTCATCATTAAAGACTGACTATGCACTTTCAGAATTTGAGAACCTTAAACCAGATATTGTAGTTGTAGTAGCTTATGGCTTGATACTTCCTGAAACTTATTTAACTATCCCCAAGTACGGGTGTATTAATGGTCATGCTAGCTTACTACCCAGATGGAGAGGAGCAGCTCCTATCCAAAGAGCAATTGAAGCTGGAGATACTGAAACTGGATCATGTATTATGTTAATGGAAAAAGGTATGGACACTGGCCCTGTGATTTTATCCAATAAAATAAATATAGACCAATATGATACGTCTCTAACACTTCATGATAAATTATCGATTTTAACAGCACGTTCTCTTATTAAAGCTTTAAAAGGGTATACTCAAGGTCTTCTTTTGCCTAAAAGACAAATTGAAAATGGTGTTACATACGCTCAAAAAATTAAAAAAAATGAAAGTCATTTAGATTGGACTTTATCTTCAAAAATTAATTGTAATAAAATAAGAGCGTTATATCCATTTCCTGGAACTTATACAAATGGACCTGTTGGATTATTAAAAATAATTAAGGCTCAAGTTATTAATAAAGATCATAATCTTGAACCTGGTACAATTATTGATAATAAGAATAAACTTATTGTTGCTTGCGGAGAAAACTCAAGCTTAGAAATTACTGAAGTACAAAAACCAGGGAAAAGTATTGTTTCTGTCTCAGCCTATTTAAATGGTACTCAACTTAATATCGGGGACCAATTTGGAAAATAAAAATAAATCCAAGTATGCCTTATTAATTGAATATAATGGTAATAGTTTAGTAGGATGGCAGAAACAGATAGATAGAACCTCTGTTCAAGGTAGTATTGAAGATGCTGCAAAAGCGATATTTAATGATGATTTTAAAATTCAAGGTGCAGGAAGAACCGATGCTGGTGTTCATGCTTTAGGTCAAGTTGCTCATATAAATTTACCAATAGATCATCCACTTACTCTGAAACATCCATTTCATATAATTTCTGCTTTTAATTCATTACTAAGAGATACAAATATAAGAATTATCTCTGTTAAACCTGTAAACTCTGAGTTTAATGCACGTTTTAGTGCCATAAAACGTTATTATAAATATAGAATTCTATGTAGAGCAGCTCCTCCTGGATTAGATAAAGGTAAGGTTTGGCATTGCAGAAAAAACTTAAATATAAAAGCAATGGAAGATGCTGTGAAATATATCATTGGGAAGCATGATTTCACTAGCTTTAGAACATCAAAATGTCAGGCTAAATCTCCAATTAGAACTCTTGATGAGATTACTTTTTCTCATGACAATGAAGAAATAATAATGAAAGTTAAAGCACCTAGCTTCTTGCATAGCCAAGTAAGAATAATAGCAGGAACTATTGTTAAAATAGGGGAAGGCAATTGGGAACCAAGGATAATGAAGAGCATACTGAATGCTAAAGATAGAACATTAGCTGGTCCTACGGCTCCACCTGAAGGTTTATATCTAGAGAGAGTTGATTATCCTGAAAACTTATTAAATCATAACTGGCCAATTATCTATGATTCAAAAAAATTAGATCATTACTAAAATGCTATAGATAGATATCTAGAAAGCATTCCTAAACCAGCTTCAGTAGCAACTGATAAAAATATCATGCCAGTAGCTCCCCAACCAGTTAAACCAATTTCTTCTTTTCCAATTCTCCATAGAGAAAAAGTAACCCATATAATAAGTCCCATACTTAAAAAAACAAAAATAGAAGGTGGTAAAATTAAACCTAATACAGCAAAAGAAAGCATTACAATTGCTTGAAACGACTGTATCCAATTAAATGGTATAATAAATTTAAAAAAAGCATCTGGCTTTCCAATTTTTTCAAAAATTAAATTAACTAAGATCGAAAACAAGCAAATATCAATAACTGTAATTAAAAGTAACCTTGGAAGAATCCCGTTTTGCATATCACCATCAAGGTTAGCTTTGATCCCATATGAAGCTAATATTGCAACAACAGCATTTATAAAAAATACCATCCAGCAACTATCCCAAAAACCATTTATATTTAGTGAAAATACATTGCTTACATTATCTTTCTTTGACATAAATCTAAAAGCAGAAATAATCCCTGCTTTAAAAGCAGCAGGATGAGGTGGGGGATTAATCACTAGCCTTTTCTCCAAAATAATTAAATAGAAATTGATTATAAATTTTTGTTAAGTCTAAGATATCATTTACTTCAACATTTTCATCTATTTTGTGCATAGTTTTTCCTACTAAACCAAACTCTATGACAGGAGATATTTTAGTTATAAACCTAGCATCTGAAGTTCCTCCAGAGGTCGATTTATCTGGATTTAAGTTAACAATTTCTTTAATTGCACTTTGTAAAGTTGATTTAAGAAAATTATCACTAGTCAAAAATGGCTCTGCATTACAAAAAAAATCTAATTCATAATTATCTGTTATCGAATTAAAATGCTTTTCTAACATTACTTTCAATGATTCTTTAGAATGCAAAGTATTAAATCTAATATTAAATTTAGCTTTTGCTAATCCAGGAATAACATTGGTAGCTGGATTATTTACATCAATAGTTGTAATCATTGCAGAACTTGGTTGGAAGTCTTCTGTACCTTTATCTAAATATATTTTAGAAATAGGCTCTAACATTTTAAATAATGTATTTATTGGATTGTCTGCTAAGTGAGGATATCCAACATGCCCTTGAATTCCTTTAACTGTTAATGAACCAGAAAGACTTCCTCTTCTTCCAATCTTTATAGTATCTCCGATTTTAGCAACATTTGTAGGCTCACCAACAATACAACCATTAATGGTTTCAGAGTTGGAGCTAAGCCATTCAACAACCTTTTTGGTTCCGTTTAAAGCTTTACCTTCCTCATCACTTGTTATGATGAAAGAAATACTTCCTACGCCTTGCATTGTTTTTTTGATCTCCAAGAAATCAGAGACTGCGGCAATGAAAGCTGCAATTCCAGATTTCATATCAGCAGCTCCTCTTCCCCATATTTTTCCGTCTTTTATTTCTCCCCCAAATGGATCCACAGACCAATTATTAACATCGCCAGTAGGGACAACGTCAACATGACCTGCAAAACAAATATTTGGCTCTATATCACCAAGTCTAGCATATAAATTTTCTACTTTTTCGAGACCTTCTCCAAAATCAATACGTCTACAGTGGAAACCTAAAGGTTTTAAATATGATATTATAATATCCAGAGCTCCTGCTGATTTAGGAGTTATGCTTTCACATCTAATTAACTCTGAGGTTAAATCGATTGGATTTACTTTTCTAGACATAAAATACCCAATCTAGTCTCTTAATAGTTCATTAACAGATGTCTTAGATCTTGTTTGTGCATCTACTTTTTTTACGATAACTGCACAATAAAGACTTGGGCCTTGTGAGCCATCTGGCAAAGGTTTTCCTGGAAGAGAACCTGGAACTACAACTGAATACGCAGGAACTCTTCCAATGAAAATTTCTCCAGTGTTTCTATCAATAATTTTAGTTGAAGCACCAATGAAAACACCCATAGACAAAACAGCTCCTGTTTCTATCACTACACCTTCTGCAACTTCAGATCTTGCTCCAATAAAACAATTATCTTCAATTATAACTGGACCAGCCTGAATAGGTTCTAAAACACCACCTATTCCCGCTCCTCCTGATATATGAACATTTTTACCAATTTGCGCACAAGATCCAACTGTTGCCCAAGTATCAATCATACTTCCTGAGTCTACGTATGCACCTATGTTTACAAAGGAAGGCATTAAAACAACACTCGGAGAAATATAAGCAGAATGTCTTACTACACATCCTGGAACTGCTCTAAACCCTGCTGATTTAAATTCTTCTTTGTTCCATCCAGAAAATTTAGAAGGGATTTTATCCCACCAATTGGCTGGACTATTGTTTAAACTTTGTGGTCCACCAGTAATAATATTCATATCATTTACTTTAAAAGATAATAAGACAGCTTTTTTTAGCCATTGATTTACTTTCCATTGACTGTTACCAGTAGGTTCAGCAACCCTTAACTCTCCTTTATCTAAACAGTTCAAAGCTAAATCAATTGCTTCTCTTACCTCGCCAGAAGTGCTTGGATTAACGTCTTCGTTATTATCAAAAACTCTCTCAATTATTAACTTAATATCTTCAAAGCTCATCATATTTCCTTTTATTAATTTCATTAATTTTTTGTCATATCATTCAAAATAGTTTTAATATCTGATCCGGTAAAATCAATATATTGCTTATGGATTTCTGCATCTTCTTTATTAAACTCATTGTCAACCCAAACTGTAGTTATGTCTAATTCACTAGCAGGTTTTAAGTTTTTAGCTGTATCTTCAAAGAAAATACTTCGCTTTATACTCTTATTATTTATTCCAAATTTTGATATCATCATATCATATGACTTGTAATCTGGTTTAGCTATATAATTTGAATCTTTAATATCAAAAATCATTTCAAACTCTTCAAATATCCCCATAGCCTGAAGGATATTCTTGGCATGATCATAAGATGCGTTTGTATAAATAAATTTGTGACCCTTAAGTTTCTTTAATAAATTTTTTAATTCATTATCTATTTTTAAATCGTCAAAATGAACATCATGGACGTACTTAAGATAGGGTTCAGGATCTATATTTTTTTCAATCATTAATCCTCTTAAAGTTAATCCATATTTTTTATACATATTTTTTTGTAGAGATAGAGCTTTATCATGCTCAAGATCAAAAAATTCTTTAATATACTCCGTCATTCTTTTTGAAATTCTTCTAAACAAACCAAGATTGATATCGTATAAAGTGTTATCTAGATCAAATATCCAATAATCATATTTTGAAACAAAATTTGTATAATTATAATTAATATTATTTTTTGATTTTATTTGGAAATTAGTCATCTTTAATTATCGTTTTTTCTTATAATGGTACCAACTCCATGTTCAGTAAATAATTCTAATAAGAGTGAATGAGGCATTCTACCGTCCATTATCACTGAAGCTTCAGCACCACCTTCAACTGCATCAATACATGTTCTTAACTTAGGTATCATGCCGCCAACAACAACTTTATTTTTAATTAGATCTAATGCTTCATTTATTGTTAATTCAGGAATTAACTTACCTTTTTCGTCCAGAACACCAGAAACATCCGTTAACATTATCATTCTAGATGCTTTCATTGAAGCTGAAATAGCACCAGTAGCAGTATCGGCATTAATATTATATGTAAGACCGTCTTCCCCCATTCCAACAGGGGCTATTACAGGTATCATTTTTTCATTAATCAAAGCTTTAATAACTTGAGTATCAATTTTTTTTGGCACCCCTACAAAACCTAAATCAATTGCTCGTTCTACATTTGAATCAGAGTTTTCGTCTATCTTCATTAGTCTCTTGGCAGTAATAAGATTTCCATCTTTCCCTGAAATACCTACTGCTTTTGCTCCTGCGTTGGAAATTGCTGTTACAATCGATTTATTTGTTACACCGCTTAACACCATTTCAACAACATCTATAGTTTCAGAATCAGTTACTCTTAGCCCATCTATAAATTCAGTCTTTATCTTTAATTTTGACAGCATCTCTCCTATTTGTGGACCTCCACCATGGACTACAATTGGTAACATTCCAACTTGCTGCAATAAAACAATATCTTCAGCAAAACTAGAGACATATTCTTTCTTGCCCATAGCATTCCCACCAAACTTAACCACTATTACTTTATTAGCGTACCTTTTCATAAAAGGGAGAGTTTCAGTAAGGAGATCAGCTTTTTTAAGCCATTCGGATTGTATTTGTTCTTTATTTTTATTCAATAATTTAACCTATTTAGACAATTAAATTTAACAAATATTACCACATAATAGTGTAAATAATCATTTTTTTTATTAATTATTTTTTAAGATAGACTTGCTAAATAAGTTCGAAGCATGGGAATCCCGTCACTCTTTAGACTTGAGGTAACAATAATTTCAGGATAAGCCGCTGGATGCTTAGATATATTTTTACTTGTACTATCTTTCATTTTCTCTATTTCTTCATTAGTTAGTTTATCTGCTTTAGTTAATATAACAATCCAACTGACAGCTGCTTTATCAAGTTCTTTCATTATTAACTCATCATAAACACCTATCCCACGTCTAGAATCAATTAAAAGACAAATTGTTCTTAATGAAGGCCTACCTTTTAAATATTTAAGAGTTAAAGATGTCCATGACTGTATGTCTTTTTTAGGAGCTTTCGCATATCCATAACCAGGCAAATCAACTAATCTAAGCTTTGTAAGATTATGTTGAAGTTCAAAAAAAATTAATTGCCTTGTTCTTCCTGGAGTCTGACTAGTTCTAGCTAAAGTTTTTCTATTTGTTAATGCATTAACGAGAGAACTTTTACCAACGTTAGATCGACCTGCAAAAGCTATTTCATAACATTCCTCATCAGGAACAGCATTTGAATTTAATGCTGCTGCTATAAACTTACATTCTCCAGAAAATAGTTTTCGAGCGTTTTCAATTTCAACATCTTCATATAACAAAGGTTTAAACTTTCTTATTTAGTCTTTTTTTTCATGCTATTCATTATTAACCATTGCTGACAAATAGAAAGTAAATTATTCCATGTCCAATATATGACGAGGCCAGCTGGAAAGGTTGCAAGCAAAAAAGTAAATGCAACTGGCATCCATGCAAATATTTTGGCTTGAATCGGATCGGGAGGAGTTGGGTTTAATCGCTGTTGTAAGAACATTGTTACACCCATTAACAACGGCCAAACACCAAGGTTTAAGAAGTCAGGCAACATTGAAGTACTATATGGCAATAATCCAAATAAATTAAACATACTAGTTGGGTCTGCAACAGAAAGATCTTTTATCCATCCAAAGAAAGGAGTTTGTCTCATTTCTATAGAAACAAATAAAACTTTATAAAGAGCAAAGAAAACTGGAATTTGCACTAAAATAGGCAAACAACCCGCGGCAGGATTAACTTTTTCTTTCTTATATAAATTCATCATTTCTTGGTTTAG
>ENA-OSJC01003191-OSJC01003191.1-marine-metagenome-genome-assembly--contig:-NODE-3191-length-11861-cov-6.490071_pt1 | contig 11861 bp, 9 predicted proteins | sample MGYA00237885_ERZ534234 | MGnify/ENA primary metagenome ERZ534234 (study PRJEB26413, sample SAMN06343907) | marine metagenome | isolation source: coastal waters | place: Atlantic Ocean: West Antarctic... | reverse complement strand
AAGCACAGGTCGACCCATAGACATAGCTTCTAATGAGCTACGTGGCAAACCTTCATGATATGAAGGCAAAACATATATATGACATTTTTCAATATATTGCCTTACATTGTTAGTTGAGCCATTGTAATTAACATAGCTTGACCAGCTGTTAACTTCTTCTAATGAAATTGCATCTAGTGATGCATCTTCTGCTCCAACTAAGTCGAATGTAACATAAGGAAATTTTTCTTTTACAATTTTTGCAGCAGCTGCATATTCTCGCAATCCCTTCTCACCGAGTAAACGAGAAACTAATAAAAAATTAATATTAGTTTCAGGAAGCTTTGTGAAACTATATTTTATGATATCCACACCTGATCCATTGACGAGATGGGTTTTAGATTTAGGGATAATGCCATTGTCGATAAAAAGGTCTCTATTATCTTTATTTTGAAAAATAACAGCTTTCGAATTTTTTAATGCGATTCTATATAAAAAAGAAACTAATTTTGTTAAAAGTTTTCTTTTTAGTGACTTGCCCTGAAAGGCAAAACCAAGACCTGTGATTAAGGCAAAAAATGGAACCTTACTAACTCTTGCAGCGATGCCTCCCCATATTACCAATTTAATGCCATGAGCTAAAACTAAATGTGGCTTTTGTTTTTTAAATATACTTAATAAATTAATAAGGGTCCTAATATCTCCGGTCAAGCTCAGCCCATGCCTTTTTAAGAAGATAGGTTCGAATGCGATACCTAAATTGTTCATATGAATAATCGAGCTAGAATCAAGCGGTGAGGAGGAGGCTATCACTTCGTACTCTTTTTTTATGATATCTTTAATTAAGTCAGCTCTGAAATTCAATAGGTCATTTGGAACAGTTCCAAAAATTAATATTTTCATTTAGCTCTCCGTTGGGTACAGAATATATTATTGTTTCAATACTTTAAGAAGCATATTTATGGTTCTTATTATCTAATAGAATTCACATACCAATCTATTGCGTCATCCATCCCTTCAGATATTTTATATTTTGGTTGATAATCTAACAGTTTTTGTGCCTTATCTATACTAGCCTGCGAATGCCTAACATCTCCGGATCTAAATTCTCTATAAATTGGTTTTTTCTTTTCCAACCCCTCAACTCTTTGGATTAACCTCTCTTCAATCATTTTATGAAGCTCATTAAGGCTTGTTCTATCATTCAGGGCAACATTATAAACCTGATCAGCAGCTTCTTCATTATCAGTTGTAGCTGCTAGAAGATTCATCTGGACTGTATTATCAATATAACAAAAGTCTCTGCTAGTTTCTCCATCGCCATTAATATAAACATCTTCTTTATTTAAAATAGCTCCCACCCATTTTGGGATGACTGCCGCATAAGCACCATCTGGATCTTGCCTTTTACCAAATATATTAAAGTATCTTAGTCCTATAGTTTTAAAGTCATAATTTTTTGCAAAAACGTTAGCATAAAGCTCATTAACGAGCTTGGTCACTGCGTAAGGACTCAAAGGATTGCCGATCATATGCTCTACCTTTGGAAGATCTGGATTATCACCATATGAAGAACTTGATGCTGCATAGACAAATCTTTTAACTTTTGCATCTCTACTTGCCACTAGCATATTGAGAAAGCCATTAATATTTGCTTCATTAGTTCCGATAGGGTCTTCAATTGATCTTGGAACCGATCCAAGGGCTGCCTGATGTAAAACATAATCAACACCATTACAAGCATTCTTGCAATCATTTAACTTCCTTATGTCACCATTTATAAACCTAAAATTGTTACTTAGATCTTTACCAGTAATATTGTTGGCGTCTTGAATTGCTTGATCAACGTTATGTTGATAACCAGTATCAAAACTGTCCAAACCTACAACTTTTTGGTTAAGAATTAATAACTTTTCAAGCAAGTTAGAGCCAATAAACCCAGCAACTCCAGTTACCAACCAAGTGCTTTGATTGTCCTTTAAATATTCTTGTAATTGTTCGTATCTAGTCATTTATAGCCTTCCATCAACCTCGTTAGGGCCTAGCAAATATTTTATATCATAAAGTACATGATTATCTTTTCCGAAGGCTTTTATTTGCTCTAGTGAGAGCTCTCTAATTATATCATGTGCAACTGCTAATACTATTGCATCATACTTACCTTTTGTGGGCTGCTCGATTAGCTTAATATTATATTCATTCATAGCTTGATCTTGACTGACCCACGGATCATATAAATCTATGCTGCAATTAAACGATTCAAATTCTTCAACTAAATCAACCACTCTAGTATTACGAATATCAGGACAATTTTCTTTAAATGCCAAGCCCATTATTAGTATATTTGCATCCTCGACATGGATGCCCTTTTTAGTCATTAACTTTAATACCTGATCTGCTACAACCGAACCCATATTATCGTTTATTCTGCGACCTGCAAGAATCATCTCTGGATTGTAACCAACCTCTAATGCTTTATGAGTAAGGTAGTATGGGTCAACACCAATACAATGCCCTCCGACAAGACCTGGTCTAAACGGAAGAAAGTTCCATTTTGTACCAGCTGCTTCTAGTACGGACTCAGTATCAATATTAAGTTTATTAAAAATAAGTGAAAGCTCATTAATAAGGGCAATATTGACATCTCTTTGAGTATTTTCAATGACCTTGGCAGCCTCTGCCACTTTTATGCTACTTGCCTTATGCGTCCCTGCGGTAATGATCTCTTGATATAGCTCATCGACCTTAGTTGCAATATCAGGAGTTGATCCTGAAGTTACCTTTTTAATAGTTGTTATACGATGCTCCTTGTCACCAGGGTTAATTCGCTCTGGGGAATATCCACAATAAAAATCCTTGTTAAATAATAAGCCAGATTTTTTTTCAAGAATTGGAACGCAAACCTCTTCAGTAGCACCTGGATAAACAGTAGATTCATAAATGATAACATCTCCTTTTTTAAGAATGGAGCCTATTGCCTCACTAGCATTTTCTAATGGAGATAAATCAGGTTTTTTATGCTCATCGATTGGCGTTGGGACAGTGACAATAAAAATCTTACATTCCTTTAAATCTTCAAGGCTGGTTGTATAGCTTAAATGAATTGCGTCTTTTAATTCTTGGTAGCTGGTTTCAAGAGTATTATCCACACCTTTTTTTAATTCTTTTATCCTGATTTTATTTGTATCAAGGCCAATAACCGATCGCTTACGACCGAACTCAACTGCTAATGGTAAGCCAACATATCCCAAGCCAACTATTGCTATTCGCATATTACTAAACTTCATAAGTCTTCCTCATAAGCTACCTAATTTTTTTCAAGCCAAGCTTGAAACATTAAAACATTCCATAGTTGGTGATGCCAGTTTCGTTTACCGCTTAGGTGTTCCAACCATTTATTGCGGACAAATTCTACATCAAAAAAACCTTCCTGATGCAATCGTTTTTCATCCAACAAGGATTCAGCCCAATCCTGCAAGGGTCCGCGCAACCATTCAGCCAAAGGAACACCAAAACCCATTTTTGGTCTCTCAATTAAATCTTTCGGCACATATTTATAAAGAACTTCTCGCAGAGCCCATTTAGTAACACCATTGCGAATTTTGTACTCCATAGGTAAGGATGCAGAAAATTCAATGACATTTGGATCTAAAAATGGAACTCGTGTCTCTAAAGAAACTGCCATAGCTGCTCTATCAACCTTAGTTAAAATATCGGTGGGTAAATAAGTGATTAAATCATAAGCCATCATCTGCTCAATAGGATTTAATTCAACAAATCTTCTTGTATCATCATTTAATATTGTCTTATATTCATTTGTATTTAAAAGCCAATCTGATGGATTATTTATTTGCGAAACTAATTTAAAATGCATATCACGAATTGATTTAGTAGGAAGAATATTTGCTACCTTATGAAGCTTATGGCCAATATTGGCAAAATGTTCACTAAGAAAACCATTTAATAAAGTGTCCCACTTTTCCTCTGTCCTGCTGAAGATAGCTGAAGATATTAATTGCCTTATTGGGATAGGTGCTTTCATAATCTTACTAAACATTTTTTCAGCAAAAACATAACGGTTATAACCACCAAAAAGCTCATCACCCGCATCACCAGTAAGAGCAACTGTAACCTCTTGTTTTGCAAACTTAGAAACTAAATAAGTTGGTATCTGCGAAGAGTCGGCGAAAGGTTCGTCATAAATATCAGGTAAGTGAGGAATAATATCCAATGCATCACGCTCGCTAACATACATATCAGAATGATTAGTGCCTAAGTGATTGGCAACCATTTGAGCATGTTTCGCTTCATCGTATTCCTTAGCATTAAAACCAATAGTAAATGTATTTACTTGAAGATTAGATTGGGATTGCATTAAAGCCACAATTGTACTTGAGTCTATCCCACCTGATAAGAAAGCCCCTAAAGGTACATCTGATTCCATTTGTGACGACACGGCCTTAGATAAAACAACCTCAAGTTGATCAACAATCTCTTTAGGATTGCCGGAAATTTGGGCCAACCTACCTTTGTTATATACTTCTTCAGCTGACCAGAAACTAGACTTGTTAACTTTTTTAGATTCTGCATGAAGTTGGATAATTTGACCAGGCTCTAACTTATAAATATCTTGGTATATTGAATGGGGCGAGGGTATAGAGTTAAGTCGTAAAAACAAAGCCAGTGAATTACGATCTATTGAATTTTTAAATTCAGGAAACTTTTTTATAGATTTCAATTCGGAGGCAAATACAAATTGATCATTTACCCATCCGTAATAAAGTGGCTTTTCACCAATTCGATCGCATGCTAATGACAAGTTTTTATTACGCTTATCCCATAAAGCAATTGCAAACATTCCCTTGGCTTTCTTCAGTGTTTTATCTAGGCCCCATTGATCAATGGCAACTAAAAGTGTTTCTGTATCCGAGTGGCCCAACCAATTTCTCTGGGTAATTAACTCTAATTCAGATCTAAGAACTTTATGATTGTATATTTCACCATTAAATACCAAAACAAAATTCTTTGAAACTGAGTGCATGGGTTGGTGCCCTGCTGAACTTAGATCAAGAATAGACAGCCTGGCATGGGCAAGACCAATGCCATCATCCTCATCGCACCAAGTACCTGTATTATCAGGACCGCGATGATTAATCGCTTTTGCCATTTCACCTAAACAATTATACGGATATGATGTTTTTCCTAAATAACCAGCTAGACCACACATTTATATTTTTCCTTTAATAAAATTCTTTAAATAAGAATAAAGAAAGGCCCTCTATTCTATATTTTTTAAGGTTTGGCATCTTTAATTAAAATGAATACACCGTGCTTTAAATATAATTCATAAGCCATGCCTACAACCAAAATCAAAATAAAAGGAAATTTATATCGAACTGCTGTTCCGAAATTAAAGACAACTAAACCATAAATACTGAATGCGGCAACTATATAGACTAACCATTTAATAGCAATTTTTTTGTCCACTTGTGATGTTTTTAAAAACATAAAAACTAAGAAAATAAATATAAATATGTTTTCTATACTCTGAATAAACTGAAATAAATTAGTTGCTTCCCAGGGCAAGGGTTTCATCAAGAAATAAGGAGCCGATTGAAGGGCTGAGACAACAAAGTCTCTAAAAGTTTCTATATGGACATAGTCTTTGTAAAAACCTCCATCCTCCATAAATAATGCTTGTCTTGAAAAATCCAAAAGGTCAATAATTGTCATAATAAAAGGAGCTATTCCAGCCAAAACAAAGATTATTAGAATGTATCTATATCTATAGAAAAGTGTACCTCTTGAAAAATAAAGATGAACTATGTAGAAAACTATTATTAAAAAAAAGTTTTGGGACTTTATGATAGCTAATGGCGTGGCAACTAATAATGCAAAAAATCTTCGATTTTCTAAAAAAAGAATTACCGATAAAATCATAAGTGTAAATACTAATGTATCTCGAAGCGCTAACGAGCTGTAAAGTAGAAAACTTGGATAGAATAAAATAAATAAAAGTGGCCAGCCACGTAATTTCTTGGATGAATATAACCATATTACTGTGACCGTGGACAAAAATCGACTAAAAAAACCTAGGCTATTAATTGTTTCCACAAAAGGCAAAGGTATAAAAGCTAACATCCAAGTGGAGAGCCAAATTTTTATATTATTTGTAAAATCAAAATCTAAATAACGTAATTCTTGAACAGTTCTAAAATACTTAAATTGATCTGGCATATATGATGCAGGAAACAGGACATCATTCAGAATAAGGGGGATGAAAGCAAATAATGATAAAAAGAGTGACAGCCACAATGGAATTAAACCCATCCGAAATGATATAAGTATAACAATCAATATTACTAGTAAATTTGGAATGTCATAAAAAAACATTTATAGAATCCTAAACAAAACCAAGACATTAAAAATATTTATAAACACATAATATTTTTGAGCTAAACAAAAAAAATGTAATTCTAGATTATATGTTGGCATAATTTTTTAAATAAAAATAATTATATGAAATTACATCATAAAACATTGAGTCTGCTTATCCCAGTATAAATAATAAGCATTGCCTGATTACTTATTTCTCAACACATGACCATACTTCTTTATATTTTTTTACCATCTTGTCAAGGCTAAAATTTTCAACAACTCTTTGGCGACAAGCAACCTCTCGACGTAACCAAGCATTATTATTTGATTGCTTTTCTTTTGCAGCCTGAAGTATTGCGTTAGCCAGAACTTCAGGGTTTTTTGGTGTTACAACCCAGCCCGTATCACTAACTATTACCCTGGCATCGCCTACGTTTGTAGTAATGCAAGGCGTGCCACATAACATTGCTTCATTAAGAACGTTTGGGAAAGCTTCTGACTTTGACGAAAGTACAAATAAATCGATACCATTCATGACAGCGACAATGTCATTCCTTCTACCTTGAAGGCTTACACGCTCCTTCAAACCATTTTTATTTAACATACCTACCAAGTCTTGGTTGTTATGGTCGAGATCTGTTCCGACTAATACGGCATGAAAATCAAAATTATCTCTATTTAATAATGCAAATGCTTCAATTAGATTGCTAAGATCTTTTTGAGGGTCATATCGTCCAACATTGCCAATAAGGAAACTATTAATGGATATGTCGAGCTCATTTCTAAAGTCTGCACCTAAATATTTATTTTGAATAAAGCCTTCTATGTCATAACCATTGCGAACTACTTCTCCTTTTGTCTTTTTATAGCCAATTTTTTCTTGAGCTATTCTAGATTCTTCAGCGCAGTAAATAATTTTTTTAGGTATAAAATACGATAGCAAAACATTGATTCTAGAAATGCAAATAGTTGATAATTTAGATTCGCCTCTAACTAAAGAGATATGATGCACGCCCCAAACTATATTTTTAATTCCAGCTAATCTCGATATCACTCCCCCAATTAGATCAGCATGATCTAACCAAGTTTGAACAACGTCTGGCTTAATTTGCTTAATAAACCTGTAAAGTTTATATAAACCTAATAATTTTATCTTTCCCTTTGGAAAGTTTAATACATGCACATCAACACCAATATTAGTAAGCATCGGTCCATATTTTTGCTTGCCCATTAAAGAGATGACTGTGTGTTTGTACTCTTTATCAAACTTACACATACGGTATAAAATTGCTTCAGCGCCGCCATCGCTTAAACCTGTAATAATATGAAGAACATGCATAAATTTTCTTTTACAGAACCGCCTGATAATTTTTAATTTTTTTACCTATCTTAATAATTTTATTTAAAAAAAATAATACAGATTCTTTTATACTTAGTGGCGCTGAGATACCGAAAGCTTCATCTATATATGGACTAACTTCACTCCATTTACATTTTTGAGATAAAAGTTTTTTGACCAAAGAGAGTCTATTTTCTTTACTACGTTTATTAATCTCAATCACAGGCAATAATTTTTCGTCCAAAGAGGTTTGAAGAAAGCTCTCTACTCCAGCATAAGCAATATATGGATCTGAATTGCTCCATGAATCTTGTCGAATGTATTGAATAAAACCAACTCTATTAACACCATAGAACATCCACTTTTTAGCAATACGAAGAATCATTTCAAAATCTTCATTAAATTTTAGGGACTCGTTGTATCCGTTGATCTCTATTAAAACCTTCCTTCGAAAAAAATAATGAGATGATCCTCCTGGTATTCCATTCTTTCTTCCTAGTAAACAAACATCTAATTCACCATTTATTTCTTTTATTTGGTCTATAAAATTTGGTTTATTTTGCATACTCACCATTCTGCTACAATAAATTGATGAGTAATCTTTTCCTAAAGAAGTCAATTTTTTTTGACGCCATTCTATAGAATCGTCTAACAGCTCATCATCAGCATCAACAAAAAGAATAAATTCTCCATTTGCTAATTTAATTCCAACATTTCGTGCGCTTGACGGGCCTCCATTTTTTTTCTTCTTATAAACTATAGATATGTCTGTACTGCCTTGAAATGAATTAATAATTGACTCTGCCTCATCGCTGTCAGATCCATCATCAATAATAATTATCTCAAAAGGCTTTAAACTCTGATTGATTACTGAAGGTAATGACCTCTTAAGATATTCGGCATCATTATATGTTGTAATAATTACACTTGTTTTATTTTTTTTATTTGTTTTGATGTAACTCATCTCCATTTAGATGTTTATATTTACTTATTTGATCTAATAAAAAATCTTGAAATACTTTTTCATCAAAATCATCATAAAACTCTTTAGACCATTGAAATACATCATTACTACATTGATTAAAGATTTCTTTATTATCTATATTTACTAATATGTTTTTTAAATCTTTATAGTCTTTTATCACCAAATCTTTGCATGGATAATCATACTGATTTAAAAACATTTCCTTTGGTGAAAATGGCTCATGCATATCAATAAATATTGTTGGAATTCGTGACATTGAAGCATCAAATGCAGAAGTAGAATTGAATGTCATATGAAGACTTGCGGTATTTAATAAAGTTGTTAATGGTGTTTCATTATCAAAACTTACAAAATCATACTCCATATTAATATCTGGACAATGATCTTTACTATATCTAGGATGGTGTTTAAAAATAATTTCATAATTATTTTCAGATAAAAAGTGTGCATTGGTGTCAATGATTTTATCTACAATTTTGGCATAAAGCTTATTTACTTCTTTATCAAGAAAATCAGGAGTGAGCTGCAAAGTAAAAAGTATTATTTTGTTATTTAGTGAATTTTTCTTTCTTGTATACATAATATTATTGTGGCCGACTGAGATAACATTTTTTTCACTGTAGAATCCTGATGCATCATTATCAATTAATACATGCTTATACCTATTTCCATGAACCAATGCCGTAACATTATTATCTAATTTTATTCTCGGAGGACGACCATCTTTCATATACTCCTCCTCTCCATCAAAAATGAATGCATGTTGATAATCCACGACACATGCAGAGGGATCAATACACCTCCATAATGTAACATTGTTCCATATAAGTGTTATGTAAACTTTGGAGCTAAATTTTTTGAAAAAAAGGTTTTTTATAATTTTTGAAATTTTTAATTCACGAAAATATACTTGATCCAATGTTTCGGTTTTATATATTAAACTATAAATTTTTCTGCATATAATTTGTATAATTAATATGAAATCAAATGAGACTGATTTTTCAGATAAATTATAATCAACATAGGATTTAAAAAATGTATCTTCAAGTACCATGTAGCTTAAGTCATTTTTTTTACAGTAATCAACCATTGGCTTGAATAAAATGTTCTCACCATTCTCACCTCTATTAAAAGCCGTAGAACTTACAAAAACAACATCATATTCCTTGCCAATAAAAACAAGCTTTAAAAAATAGTACATTGAAGTAAAAACTCTTTTCAAATTAACTATTGTCATTCCTCAACTCCTTAATGATTAATTTATTAATAGCTTAAAAAACTATGAAGTATTTTTGGCTAGCACCCTAGCAAAATCAAGATCTATTTGTTCATCAATATCTACAGAACTTGCTCTATTCATAATATAAGCATATATATTTTCTTTTAGAAAAAAACTTTCTTCCTTTAAAAGCTTATCTAATTTGCAAATATAGATAGCTCCATTAACCCTATAGTATTTTTCCAACTCTTGACTTCGTTTGTCTGACACGTTGTCTCTTAAAAAAGTATCCAAAGCCCCGTCTTCTTGCAAAGTATTACTCCAAAGAGGCGAATGATCCATTTCACATACACTGATAATTGCATCAGCATTTTTTTGGTCCAAAAGTTTAATAGCTTTGTCTATATGTGTATTATTTCTTAGTGGGCTTGTTGGCTGAAGTAACACTACATAATCATAGTTTTTTGAAATACTTAGTACGTGCTTGATTACATCAAATGAAGTAGCGGTATCACTTGCAAGTATATCCGGTCTTTTAATGGTATCAATTCTAAGTTTACTAGCAGTATTTAGAATCTCTTCATCATCACTTGAAACTACTACTTTATCTATATATTTACTTTTAAGTCCAGCTTCAATACTCCATGCAATAAGAGGTTTTCCGCATAAATCTTCAACATTCTTACGCGGCAATCTCTTGCTACCACCTCTAGCTGGGATAATAGCTAGAAAAGTTTTATTTTGGTACATTGAAATCTGTATAGAAATCTTTATTTGCCTTTTCATACTCTTCGATTCGGCCAACATCTAGCCAATATTCTCGAAGAGGAAATGAATTAATATTTTTACCTTCACTTATAAGTTTTTTAAAAAGGGAAGGCATATCATAAAACTTATTTTGCGGTATAAAATCCAAGACTTCTGGATTAAACATGTAAATACCTGCATTCACAAAAAATTTATGCAAGGGCTTTTCAGTAATGGAAAGAATTTTTGTATTTTCAATATCCACTACTCCAAAGGGTACTTGGAAATCATAATCTCGCACACACATAGTTCCCATAGAATTATTTGATACATGAAAATTATGCAGATGTTCAAAGTTAACATTTGTAAGCAGGTCGCCGTTCATAACAAAAAACTGCTCTGTTATTTTCTCTTTTAAAAGACTCAATGCTCCTGCTGTCCCCATTCTTTCTTCTTCGACTACATACTCTATACTTACTCCAAATTCAGCACCATCTCCAAAATATTTTTTTATAACATCTGATTTATAATTGACGCACATTACAATATTTGTATACCCGAACTCTGCAAACTTTTGTACTATAGTTTCAAGGATTGGTTTATTTCCAACTTTTAGCATAGGTTTAGGAATACTTTCCGTAAGGGGCTGAAGTCTTGTCCCAAGCCCTCCTACCATAAGAACTGCTTTGTTTAATTTTTTTTCTCTTGAGATCAACTCATCCAATACTTCCAGGCCTAATATGTTCCCTTCAGCATCCACAATGGGTATTTGATGTATTTTTTTAACTTTACATATATTGATGATCTCTTCTCTAGAATTATTAATATCTGCTGTAGTAGGATTTTTAAAATATATATTTTTTACTGATTCAGTTAATGGTATATTTTTTAAAATAGCTCTTCTGATATCTCCATCGCTAATAGTTCCTAATAATTTATTATTGTCATCAACTACAATTGCTAGTTGTTTTGAGCTTTCATCAATAATCTTAAGTACGTCTAAGATAGAAGTAGATTCTTTTACAACTATATCGTCAATTTTTTTCATTTTTCTATTTCTTTCCAAATAGGCTTTTTAATTACCATGTTCCATTTTTCTGCTACAACAAGTGATCGCTTCGGAATTTTTTTATGGTGTCATAATACCATTATTCCTTCAATCTTAAATTGACCTTCTTGTTCAAGAACATCAATCACAGACTTACAATGTCCTC
>ENA-OSJC01003188-OSJC01003188.1-marine-metagenome-genome-assembly--contig:-NODE-3188-length-11865-cov-4.984476_pt1 | contig 11865 bp, 10 predicted proteins | sample MGYA00237885_ERZ534234 | MGnify/ENA primary metagenome ERZ534234 (study PRJEB26413, sample SAMN06343907) | marine metagenome | isolation source: coastal waters | place: Atlantic Ocean: West Antarctic... | reverse complement strand
ACAGAGTGATTTAGTACCCCTACAGATACTACTCCAATAGGGTTTCCAGTTTAGTTTGTAATAACTTTGTAATAGAATCTTAAGTTATACTCTCTCACACATCAAACGAAGTTAGGACTTAGTAGTTTTGTACTTTAGTTAGTTGCTATGGTCTAATATTACAGAGCCAACTTTAGTATCTACAGAAACAATCCCTTGAATAGCGTCCATTACTTTATTTTTTGCAGCAGTTGCTCTTTCCATTGCTTCATTATTCTCATATAAAGTTACAGATATGTTGACGTTGCCTTCAGACTTAACCGCTATCAATTGCTCTGCTTCTGGAAAGTCACTTGGTGCATTTGGAACGTAGGCTGCAGCAGCAATATCTGCCGCTTCATTTGATTCAAAGGTTACTGTTGTAATTCTTGCTACTGACATTAGCACTCCTAGTATTGTTTTTAAAGAAAATTAATTATAGTGCAAAAAAGAACTGCCTCACACATCAAACGAAATTTGGACTTTAGTCCAAGTTTAATTAAAATTTTACCAATTCCCACCACCACCGTTGAAAGGTGGGCACACCTTATCAATTAGGGTTTTTTAATTGTAAGTACTTCGTTTATTGAGATTTCGTTTGACGAGTATAAGGAGAGATATTTAGCTGTTTATTAACTGGAGTATATTTCTCCAATACTATAGAGTTTGCAATTTGTTTTGATGAGACGTTCCAATACCTTTTAAGCAATCGGTTGGTTTGTTTTTTGGTGTTTAATTCAAAACCAAATTTCTCATAAAACATAATTGCCCAAGTGGCATCTCGCCATGTACCAACAAGCAAGAAGGTATTTTTATTAATTTCAAATAAATACTGCAACAATGACTTTCCGATGCCTATCCCTTGATAATCGGTTAATGTATAAGCATGCCTAATTAGAGTAACGCCTTTTAGCTCCTGAATACCCATTACGCCAACTAGCTTATTATTCTTTCTATATCCAAACATACGAACACCATTATCAAATTCACTAATCAGTTCATTTTCCAACATGTAAGGCTCATGCCAGCAATCATCTGGAATAACTCCCTTGTACTTTAAAGCAGCATCATTAACTACAAAGAGAATCTTAGAAAGGTCTTTTTTTGTGTGCTCGATTATCATGATCTATTTGGATCTACTATAAACCTATAAAGGTTAAAAGTCCAAATTACACGCAATGAATGAGGAGGGAGTATCTATAACTTAGCGCATGGTGAGGGTGCCCACAATGCGTTAAAGTTTGTACGCCTTAATTAGCGCATTCCGCGATGCTTTTTAATGAGCTCGTAAGCGCTAATGATTTCTTGGGTTTTATCATTGGCTATTTTTATCATCTCTTCAGGCAGTCCTTTGGCAACTAGCTTATCTGGATGATGCTGGGCTAATAAGCGTCGATAGGCTGTTTTAAGCTCTTTATCAGTTAGATTTTTATCCACACCCAGTATCACGTAGGCATCGTCAACAGTGAGTTGATTAGTATTGTTGTTGGTCGCAGAAAACTGCTGAATAAGTCTCTCTAGCTCATGAATAGGAAAGTGAAGTTTTTGAGCGATATATTTAAGTGCGTCATGCTCTTTAGTGTCAAACACGCCATCTGCATAAGTGGCCTGAATTTGAATCTCAAAAAACATGCGTAATAAGTGTGTACGCCTATGACATTCTGTGCGGAACTGCTCAAGCACCTCGTCAAGATTAAAATCATTGCCTTTACCTTGATTAAATAGCTCTTTTGCAACTTTCTGCATATCCTCTGATAATTGCATCTGCTGCATAACCTGCTGCGCTAAGAGAATTTCAGACTTTGAAACCTTGCCATCGACTTTGGCCATATAGCCCATAACTGAAAATACGCCACTAAAAAAAGCCGCTTGGACGCGCTGCTGGTCTCCTGGATGAAACACTTGAGAGGATCTGCCAAAATTGGACTTGCCTTTAGAGAAATTTCCCGCGAATGCAACGCCAAGCATCGCACCTAGTGGTCCGCCAATCATAAAGCCTACTGCGCCACCTAAAACTGTTGTCCACCAACTCATAATTTATCTCTTTTTTTGTTAAAAAATCAAACTATATTTTGGACCAAACTTTAATAATTGCAAGTAAAAGACAGAAAATTTAATCTTTGAATGAGCTCTCATCTCTTTATTTCCAGCCTTGTAGCCACAGATCAGTCTGTTTTAATTCAATCCAATTAATCAGTTTAGCTCGATGCGATATGATCGCTTCAATTAAACAATGAGTGACGTTATCGTATTCATCTAGCTCCAACTCGGTAACAAGAAAATGTTTCTCCTTGTTAATTGGGTTAACGGCTGTCCATTTGCTATTCAGTAACTTCTTAGCATTAATTTTATTCATGATCTACTACCAGCGGCTATGAACATCAGGCTTAATTAGTTCATCATAAATAGAGTTAATTGATGGCAATAAGGATGAAATTTCATCCAAATCTGACGCTTTTAAGTTCATCAGGGCTTGTGATTCATTTTTTGCACCTGGAATAACAACGCTGACCTCGTCGTGCATCAAAATCCATTTTAAGGCTAAATCTGCTAATGAATAATTATCAGGAATTAAGTCTTTTAATTTCTCAACCGCTTCGAGGCCTTTTTCAAAATTTACTCCTGAGAACGTCTCACCAACATCAAAAGCATCTCCATTAATATTGTAATTTCGATGATCGTTTTGAGGAAATTTAGATCCTTGGTTCATTTTTCCAGTAAGTAGGCCACTGGCAAGTGGAACCCTTGCAATAATACTGACACCTCTCTTAGCGGCTTCTTTGAAAAAAGCTTCAGATGGTTTTTGCCTAAATATATTAAATATAATTTGGATGCTTTTAACATTTGGAAATTGAATGACGTCCATCGCCTCGGATACCTTTTCAACGCTGACGCCGTAGTTGGCTATTTTTCCTAGCTTGACAAGTTCATCCATCATTTCGTAGGTTTCTTTTTTAGGGCAAATTTCACTTGGAGGGCAATGCAGTTGAAGCAGATCAATGCAATCAACACCTAAATTGGTCAGTGATCTATTAATAAATTTTTCTATATTTTTAAGGTTGTATCCTTCAGGGGTGTGAGGGCTTAATCGTCTTCCAGCCTTTGTTGCAACAAATATTTTTTCTGAGGTTGACTTTATAAGTTCGCCAACAAATTTTTCGCTTCTGCCGTCTCCATAAACATCCGCGGTATCAAAAAAATTGACACCATTATCTAAGGAGGTTTTGAGGACTCCTCTTGCATCTGTAGCCGTCACATCTCCCCACTCTGAGCCTATTGCCCAGCAGCCAAGGCCAATTTCAGATACCTTCCACCCTGTGTTCGAAAAATCTCTATATTGCATTTCGATTGTATTCCAATTAAAAACTACTTTTTACCACCAATAACTTTAGGCAGATGTTTTTAATTCAACAAGTGCTTTCAGGCCAATTTCGATTGTGCTCGCAATGGCTTGATCATAATTAACGACTGCATCACTATCTTTTGAAGTACTAATCACTGTGCAAATTGTTCCAGCGTGATACCCCATCTGACTGCATAGATGAAACAGTAAGCTGGACTCCATTTCCATATTGAGAACTTTAAGGCCATCAATGTTGAGCTTTGAAAGGCTCCCTTTGATGTCAGGTAGGGTGTTTTTTAGTCCATCAATGTAACGCGAGGACGGTCCATAAAAGCCCGGTGAAGATACAGTAATGCCAACGCCGAATGAAGATCCAGCCTTCTTGGCCTGGTTTGCCAGCGCTTTTGTTACTTCAGGTGATGCTTTTGACGCGTAGGGAATAATTTTGCCCTTAAATCTAGATGTGTTGGCTGCAGCATCTGTTAGAATTTTTTCAGCTGACGACTCAATTTTTTCAATGATTTCATCGTCTGGAGTCTGTTCATAATAGACACCCGTACTATCAAGGCCAAGCGCATAAGAGGCTATCGCAAGAGTTCCAGGCTTAATATCTGGCTGAACGCCTCCAGACGTTCCAAGCCTTATGAAAGTCATCGGCGTGCAGCCACTATTGCGGGTGCTACTTTTAAGATCAAATTCATGAGCTATATAGGCCTCAACAAGAGCAATTTCAACATTATCTGTTCCTATTCCTGTTCCGATTACAGATACGTCAATGCCTTTGTAGGTTCCAGTAAAGGTTAGGTATTCTCTGTTTGAAATTTCGCGATCAATCGTATCAAATTTTTGTGAGACGCGAACAGCACGCGCTGGATCACCAACGATAAAAACATTGTCAGCAAGGTCTCCTTTTTTTATACCTAAGTGATAAAGTCGCTCATTAACGATAACTATTTCAGATTTATCAATGTTCATGACAAATGCAAGCAATAGGGTAAATCAAGTCGTAGGAAGATTTTTTCATTAAATTATTATATTTCTTTTTTTGATCCAGTCAAATTCTAAATTATCTTAGATCTATTTAGGCTATTATTCATTTATATAGAGTTTGTATATCAAGATAGTTTATGCACAGTAAAAAACCCATAAAAAATACAAAATGGCAGTTCTGGATAGATAGGGGAGGAACGTTTACGGATATTATTGGGCAAAGTCCAACGGGCAAGATTACTACTCACAAGTTATTATCTGAAAATGCAAGGCAATACCCGGATGCCGCTATCCAAGGCATTCGAGATCTGTTGAGTTTAAAAAAGAGCCAGGTCATTCCAATTGATCAAATTGACTCAATAAAAATGGGGACAACTGTAGCTACCAATGCTCTTTTAGAGCGAAAAGGAGAGGACACCTTGCTCGCAATTACAAGTGGATTTGCAGATGTTTTGCGTATTGGCTACCAACAAAGACCAAAATTATTTTCACTGGATATTAAGCTTCCCGATATGCTTTATTCCAAAATTGTTGAGATTGAAGAAAGAGTCGATGTCAATGGAGAAATTCTTACAAAGCTTGACACGTTTAAGGCAGAAAAACTGCTAAAAAATGCTTTTGATGAGGGCTACAAGTCTATAGCCATTGTATTACTTCACGGCTATCGATATCAAGACCATGAAAAAAAATTAAGCCTTATCGCAAAAAATATTGGCTTTAAGCAAATTTCGGTGAGTCATAAAGTCAGCCCGTTAATGAAAATTATTCCTAGAGGCGACACAACAGTCGTCGACGCTTACCTTTCTCCAATTCTGCGTCGCTATGTTGTTCAAGTTAAAAACGCTCTAGGCTCTGTAAAGCAAGAGTCTGGTAAATTAATGTTTATGCAGTCCAATGGCGGGCTCACTGATGCAAATTACTTTCAGGGAAAGGATGCAATCTTATCTGGACCCGCTGGCGGTGTTGTTGGTATGGTTAAGACTGGTGAGAAGATTGGGCTTAAGAAGCTGATTGGTTTTGATATGGGCGGCACCTCTACCGATGTCTGTCACTTCAACGGAGAATATGAGCGAACATTGGAGACAGAGGTTGCTGGCGTTAGGCTAAGATCTCCTATGATGTTAATTAATACGGTTGCAGCAGGTGGTGGCTCAATCCTTCACTTTGATGGATCAAGGTATAGAGTGGGTCCAGATTCAGCTGGAGCGAGTCCAGGGCCAGCTTGTTATCGAAATGGTGGCCCCTTAACCGTTACCGATTGCAATGTGATGATTGGTAAGCTGAGCCCAGATTTCTTTCCTAAGGTTTTTGGCCCAAATGCAGATCAAAAGCTCGACTCAGCTGTTGTCTTTAAAAAATTTAAAGCTCTTGCTAAAGAGATCTCTTTAGCTTCAAATAAAGAGACCTCTTCAGAAGAGGTCGCGGAGGGCTTCTTGTCGATTGCAGTTGAAAGTATGGCAAACGCCATTAAAAAAATATCCGTTCAGCGTGGATACGATGTAAGCAACTATGCCCTGTCTTGTTTTGGGGGTGCGGGTGGCCAGCACGCCTGTTTAGTGGCCGACAGTCTTGGAATAAAGCAAATACATCTGCATCAGTATGCCGGCGTATTGTCTGCCTATGGTATAGGGCTTGCAGACAGCAAGACAATTAATGATTTAGCAGTTGAGTTAGCCCTAGATGAAGAAATTATTGGCTCTCTTTTGAGTCGCTTTAATGAGCTAAAGAGCGAGGGGAAAAAGGAGCTAATTTCTCAAAACCTAAACGAAGAGTTGTTTGACTACTTTAGTCGCGTGTACCTTCGATACAAAGACTCTGACAGCTCTTTAGCCGTTCGATTTGATAACTACAAGGCAATGAAGTTGAGTTTTGAGAATACCCATAAAGCTCGCTTTGGGTTTATATCTCCAGAAAAAACACTTATCGTTGAATCTATTCAAGTTGAAGTTTCATGCCAGAGTAAGCAGTTTGATTTAGAAGAAATCCAGACTCAAGCTTTAAAAACCAAAACTCTAGCTACAAAGGACGTTTTTATAGGCGGCGAAATACAACAAACTATTTTTTATAACCGTAGCGACATTGCTCCTAATGACTTGATTTCTGGCCCCGCTGTCATTATTGAGTCGACCTCAACAATCGTTATAGAGTCAGGTTGGCAGGGAAGCCTTAACGATAAAAATGATCTGATCTTAGAAAGGACTGAAAAAATAAAAAGAGCGAGTGCGATTGGCACTAATGTAGACCCAGTAATGCTAGAAATCTTTAATAACTTATTTATGAGCGTGGCGGAGCAGATGGGTACAGTACTAGAAAACACCGCCTCCTCGGTTAATATCAAAGAGCGCTTAGATTTTTCGTGCGCTTTGTTTTCGCCAACAGGCGACCTAGTTGCCAATGCGCCGCATGTCCCGGTCCACCTTGGCTCAATGAGCGAGTCCATTAAAACAATTATTCGTGAAAATTTTGACACTATGAGTCCAGGCGACGCATTTTTAATTAATGCTCCTTATAACGGTGGAACCCACTTGCCTGACATCACTCTTATCAAGCCAGTTTATGATGAGCATAGTGAAAAGGTAATTTTTTATGTTGCAACGCGTGGCCACCATGCCGATATTGGGGGCACAGTTCCAGGCTCTGCTCCGGCAAATTCCAGTCATGTCAAAGAGGAGGGGATTTTAATTGACAACTTTACTTTAGTCTCGAAAGGGGTCTTCCTTGAAAAAGAAATAAATGATTTGTTGGGCTCAGGAGAGTTTCCAGCGCGCAACATCCAGCAAAATATTGCCGACTTAAAAGCGCAAGTAGCGGCAGCTGAAAAGGGCTCTCAAGAGCTATTAAAAGTTATCAAGAATTATGGGTTAGACGTTGTCCATGCTTATATGAAGCATGTCCAGGACAATGCTGAAGAGTCTGTTCGGAGGGTCTTGGATGTTCTTAGCGATTCCAGCTTTACTTACAAAATGGATGACGGGCATCAGGTTTCAGTTGCCATAAGCGTTGATAAAATAAACCGAAGTGCTACGATAGATTTCACCGGCACTAGTGATCAGCATCCGGGCAATTACAACGCTCCAAGTGCGATTTGCTACGCAGCAGTTTTATATGTTTTTCGTTGCCTGGTAGATGATGACATTCCGCTAAATGCAGGCTGCCTTAAACCGTTAAATCTAATTATTCCAAAGCGCTCGATGATTAATCCAGAATACCCGGCAGCTGTGATTGCAGGAAACGTCGAGACATCACAGTACATTGTAGATGCTTTACTTGGAGCGTTAGGTGTTGTTGCGGCGTCTCAAGGGACTATGAACAACTTTATTTGGGGAAACGAGAGAGTGCAGAACTATGAAACTATTTGTGGCGGCTCAGGAGCCAGCATCAATCAAGATGGATGCAGCGCAGTTCATACCCATATGACCAACTCTAGATTAACGGATCCTGAGGTTCTTGAATGGAGATTTCCTGTAAGGCTTGAGTCCTTTAGTATTAGAAAAAATTCTGGAGGCAAGGGCTTAAAGAGTGGCGGCGATGGAGTTGACAGAAGAATACGCTTTTTAGAGCCGATGACTGTTAATATCATTACAGGACATAGAGTAGTTCCACCTTATGGCTTGGCTGGCGGAAATTCTGGAGCCCTCGGAAAAAATTACGTAATCCATTTAGATGACAGCATTACTGAATTAAAAACGAAAGGACAAATTGAAGTAGTCAAAGATGATATTTTTGTCTTAAAAACTCCTGGAGGAGGGGGTTTTGGAAAATCTACTTTAGTGCAGCAAAGCAAACCATAAATTTTAAAAGATTGGAGTCAAGCTATGGCAATTCATTTTACAAATGAAGAGTTCAAAAAAAGACAGAAAAATGCTATATCAGAGCTTAACAAGAAAAATCTTGATGGCATTTTAATATTTCGTCAAGAGAGTATGTATTATCTGAGTGGCTATGACAGCTTTGGCTATGCCATGTTTCAATGCCTATACCTAGGGGTGGACGGAAAAATGGTTTTACTAACGAGAGCTCCAGACCTTGCGCAAGCTGAGTTAACATCAATACTCGATGACATTAGAATTTGGAAAGACGAAGCCGGAATGAATCCCGCCCAAAATTTAAAGCTTCTATTAAAAGAGTTCCACTGTGAAAATAAAAAATTAGGAGTTGAGTACGACAGTGTGGGGCTAACTGCCCACAACTACCGGCTTTTAGAAAGTGCGCTAAAGGGGTTTTGTGCGCTTGATGATGCATCCAACTTGGTCAATAAATTGCGCTATATTAAAAGCGAAAAAGAACTTGAATACATAAGGACAGCAGCAACTCTTGCAGATGACGCTTACAAAGCGGGGATTGAGTTGACGCATGCTGGGGCTTTTGAGGGTGATATTTTGGCTGCGATGCAGGGCGCTGTGTTTAAAGGCGGTGGAACTTATGCTGGAAATGAATTCATAATAGGCTCTGGAGAGTACGCACTGCTTTGTAGATATCAATCTGGCCCAAGACATCTTAGTGAGGTAGACCAAATGACGCTAGAATGGGCGGGGTGTTACCGCAGGTATCATGCCGCTATGATGCGAACCGTTCTAATTGGAGAGATGAGTCCGCAACACCAAGATATGCATAGAGTCGCAACGCAAGCGCTTGAGGCGTGTGAAAATGCTTTAATTCCAGGTAACACGTTGGGTGATGTTTTTTTAGCGCATGCAAACGTAATGGATGGTGGTGGCTACAGAGATCATCGCTTGAATGCTTGTGGGTACACAATGGGCTGCGCTTATGCACCAATTTGGGTAGATTATCCAATGATATTTGAAGGCAATCCCATGGTAGTTGAAGAAAATATGGTCTTCTTTCTGCATATGATTATTATGAACAGAGATAACAGGCTTGCAATGTGTCCTGGTCATTCAGTGATTGTCGGTCCTAATGGAGTTGAAAGATTAAGTCAAACAGCATTAGATTTGGAGGTAAGGTAAATTATGAAAACAATAAATCAAAATCAAGAGCCAGTAGATGCGAAAGAGCGACGCGCTATTAAGCCAGTTATCTCTTACCCAATAGATAATTTGCCAAAATACGACTCAAGCCTTTATGCCGATGCAAGAGACGAAATGAAGCTTGTTGAGACAATAATTATTCCCCCACGAGAGGCAAAGACATTTGAAGTGCCAGCGGGTCATTTTTTTCGAATTGTCAGTGTCGATGGGCCACAAGTTGGAGACTTAAACCTGTGGAATAAAGACAATATTAATGAGCGCTTTTTTAGTGGCAAAACTAGAGCCCTCTATGGGACGCATGTTAGTACTGGCGATAGACTTTATTCAAACCTTCCTTTTCTTAGGCCGATGGCAACAATCACTCATGACACCCTTGATTGGTATGGCTGGGATGACGATGGTGGCAGCGTTCATGATGTAATTGGAACGCGGTGCGATCCTTATACTCATATGGCTTTAAATGACGAAGAGTACCATCACTGTTGTCACTCAAATTTATGTAGGGCTCTGTCTAATCATCAACAAAAAACAATTTCTGAAATAGAGTCGAAAGTTCATGACGTACTTAATGTGTTTATGTGTACAGGCTTTACAAAAGAAACGCATCAGTATTTCATGAAAGCTAGCCCTGTAAGGCCAGATGACTTTATTGAATTTTTTGCAGAAATAAATCTTGTAGGAGGGCTATCAGCTTGTCCTGGAGGAGATTGCAGCTCAAGTCACTCCAGTGACTCTGCAAAATGTTATCCATTAAAAGTTGAAATTTATCAGCCTAAGGTTGGCGATTTAAAGCAATGGGCCTCGCCTTCATTAAATAATTATTCTAGAAGCCACGGCGCCAGTTAAATTTTGATTTGTGCTCGTAAGCTTTATTAGTTTGGAGTTATGACAGCAGGCCCAGTAATTTTTCTAGCTTCAAGGTCACTATGAGCTCTCACGACATCGTCTAATTTATACTTTTTAAAGATTTCTATTTTTATGTCTCCATTGCCAATTTTTTCAAATAATAATTTAGCACCTTCATCTAACTGCTCTCTTGTTCTGTAGTAGTGAGCTCCTGAAGGCCTTGTAAGATATATTCCTTTTGGTTGTATCAATTTTTGGACGTTAATATCAGGCAGTGGGCCTGATGCATTGCCAAATGAAACCATCATGCCTCTAATTTTTAAACATTCTAGAGAACCTTCCAAGGTGTTTTTTCCAACCCCATCGAAAACAACAGGGACACCTAGACCATCTGTTATCTCTAAAACTCTTTCTGCAAAGTTCTCTTTGGAGTAATTAATGACGTGATCGCATCCATTTTTTATGGCTATTTCAATTTTCTCATCGGAGCCAACCGTTCCAATTACCCTGCACCCTAAGCTCTTTGCCCACTGGCAAAAAATTTGACCAAGCCCACCCGCAGCGGCATGAAACAATATAGTTTCGCCCGAAGTGACAGGGTAGGTTTTATGAAGCAAGTAAAAGGTAGTTAAGCCTTTAATCATAAGGGTAGCAGCAACCTCTAAATCAATATTTTCAGGAACAATAACTAAGTCTTTTGTAGGAAAAATTCTATGAGAGCAGTAAGCACCTAGTGGCTGGCCAGAGTAAGCTATCCTATCTCCAACCTTAAAACTATCAACATTGCTACCAACTTCTTGAATAATTCCAGATGCTTCTGCGCCAAGTCCAGAGGGGAGCTTTATGGGATAGAGGCCAGAGCGGTGATAGACATCAATAAAATTAAGTCCAATAGCGACATGCTCTATTAAAACTTCATCTGGGCCTGGGGAGCCTATATTATAATCGTGAAGCTCTAAAACCTCAGCCCCACCATTTTTTGAAAGTATGACTGTTTTCATGATCATTTAATATATTATTTATTTAAGAATAATGATTCTACTCTAGCTATAAAATTTTGAGTTAATAATTTGTATTCGTATATGAAAGGTGGGTTATTCCTATAAACAAAAACTTGGAGATATTAAGATGAAAAGTAAAGCGTTAGAATGGTTTGGTGTTGTCACTGCAATACTGTATTCAATGTTAGTCGCATTAAATATCGGTGTCGAATTTACGGGTTTCTTATTGCTGTTGGTTTCATCTTTTTCAATTGGATATTGGGCTTACCTTGGGAGACATAAAGGGATACTTTTTCTGCAGTTTTTTTATGCATCAGCAGGAGTAATTGGTATGGTTAGATGGTACTAAATTATTTCTAGCAAAGCCAGAGTAAGCCAACTCTAAATAAAGTAATAATTCACAATACCGTATGAATAAAGTCCAGTAAAAATTATATTAATCCATTTCAGTTGCTTTTCAGTATGAAGCCAAGCGCAGTAAACCCAAATCAAACAAAAGGGAAGTCCAATAAACATGGTGTAAGGGAACAAATCATTAATAATAGCAATGGTGCTAAGAATTCCAAGCACTAATGCCAGCCACTTTAATTGTTGTTCATATTTTGCAAATCTCATCGCTCAAATCTAGTTCTTGAAAAAAAATGAATTATATGTCAATTTGAACTTGTTTTAGATTTAA
>ENA-OSJC01003187-OSJC01003187.1-marine-metagenome-genome-assembly--contig:-NODE-3187-length-11868-cov-2.694004_pt1 | contig 11868 bp, 15 predicted proteins | sample MGYA00237885_ERZ534234 | MGnify/ENA primary metagenome ERZ534234 (study PRJEB26413, sample SAMN06343907) | marine metagenome | isolation source: coastal waters | place: Atlantic Ocean: West Antarctic... | reverse complement strand
AAAATTAATAACTTCTGCTAATGGAAATAAATTATCAGAAAGCCAGATTATGCAACTTAAATCCTATGCAGGAAAAATTTGTGATAACTGGGAAGCAGTTATAGCTGAAGCGGTTTTTAAATATGCTGGATCAGTATATGGTGATATTGAAAAAATTGAAAAAGCTACGGCATCTGGTTCAAGCATTGATAAAGCACTATCAAACTATATAAAGCATTGGGGTGAACTTAAGGGATTTGCAATGGCTCTCCAGGCAGGTAAAGAAAACTTAGGTCAGACAGCTACTAAATTAAATAGGATGATGGGTTTTGGTCCATTAATGCCAAACTTATCGCAGGTTGTAGGAGTTGATTCATCTGGAAATTTTATTAAAGATCAAGGATCTTCAATGGGATATTATAAACTTCATATGATTAAAATACAAAAGTTAATGGTAGAAGCTTTCGGAGTTACTGCCAGATCAAAAGACAAAATGAGTGGAATGGCTGCGCTTAGTAAGTCACTAGGTACAAAAAAATCTGCTGAAAACGATTAACTTTTATTAAACCGACCAGCTTATAGCTGGTCGGTTTAACAAATTATCATGGATATAATATTAGAATTTATAAATAGACTTTACACTATCTTTTTCGACCCCCAAAAAAGAGTTTTTTTGGGCTATTTGATCACAGCTATTTCTATATCGTTTTTTTGGCTCATGATTATAAAGAATAAAAATATATATGTATCAATGAAAATAATTTTTGATAAAAAAGTATTTTTATCAAAATCTTCCTTTTCTGATTATTCAATGTTGATGATAAATACCTTATTATTGATTTTTCTTTCTCCCATTTTAATATCACAATTAGCAATAGCAAATCTGATTTATGAATTACTTCATCTACAAACTATAATTAATCCATTAAGAATAGAAATAAACTATATGTGGCTTTTACCATTTATATTTACTTTTTGTTATTTTGTTTTTGATGATTTTACGAAATTTATTACTCATGCAATTATGCATAAGATACCCATATTATGGGCAATTCATAAAACACATCATTCAGCAAGAACATTAACGCCGATAACAGTGTTTAGAACGCATCCATTAGAGGGTATAATTTTTATCCTAAGGAGTGCTATTACACAAGGTATTGTGATTGCTTTATTCTACTATGTGTATGGAAATAATATAAGTCTAGTAACAATTTTAGGAGCTAACGTATTTTCATTTTGGTTTCATTTAGCTGGCTCAAATTTAAGACATTCTCATATAAGAATAGGTTATTGGCCATGGTTAGAAAAAATAATTATTTCGCCAGCACAGCATCAAGTTCATCATTCAACAAAAAAAAGACACTTCAATAAAAATTTTGGTGTAACCTTTGCAATTTGGGATTGGGCATTTGGTTCTTTAAAAATATCAAATCAACATGAAGAAATCAAATTTGGAATTTGTGAAAAAGAAGAAATTTACGAAAATAATATAATATATTTATATATTAGCCCTTTTATAGAAATTTATAAAATTATTATAAATTTTCTTCAACAAAATATACTTAAATTAAGATAATAAAATATACATTTAATACTTTTAACTTCTAAAATATAAGGTCTATGCATATGATGAATTTAACTAAGATAATTTTAATAGTAATTTCAACAATATTGTTAACTAATATTGTTAGTGCACAGAGTATAAATATTTACTCTCATAGACAGCCTTATCTTCTTAAACCATTTCTAGACGCTTACACTCTAAAGACAGGTATAAAGTTTAAAACAGTATATTCCTCAAAAGGTTTAGCTCAAAGATTAGCTGCAGAAGGAAAAAATACTAAAGCAGATATGATATTAACTGTAGATATTGGGAGATTACATAGATATCAAGATCTTAATTTATTAGCTTCTATTAGTTCATCTGTATTAGAAGAAAAAATACCATCCTATTTAAGAAGTGAAGATAATACTTGGTTTGGATTGTCAAAAAGAACAAGAGTTATTGCTGTTTCTAAAAATAGAGTAAAGTCTAAAGCTATTTCTACTTTTGAACAATTAGCTGATCTAAAATGGAAAGGTAAAATTTGTTCTAGGCCTGGTAGTCACGTTTATAACAGAGCTTTAATGGCTTCTATCATAGCCGCGCATGGCAAAATAAAAGCTATAGAGTGGGCAAAAGGGCTTGTAAACAATTTAGCAAAAAGACCACAAGGTAATGATAGATCACAAATTAAATCAATATTTTCTGGAGAATGTGATGTGGCTATTATAAATCATTATTACTTTGGAAAATTAACTTACTCTTCCAACGATGAGCATCGTGCATGGGCGAATTCTGCTAGAATAATTTTTCCAAACCAAGGTAAGAATGATAGAGGTGCACACGTAAACATATCAGGTGGTGGTATTGTTAAATATTCAAAAAACAAAGAAATGGCCCAAAAATTTCTTGAATACCTTGTTAGCGATGAAGCTCAAAAATTATATGGTGAAGTTAATTTTGAATATCCTATAAATAGTAATTCTTTACTACCATCAAAACTTAAAGCTTTAGGGTCTTTTAAAGAAGACAGTTTACCAATTCAAGAAATTGCTAAACTAGCTCCAGCGGCTCAAGAGATTATAGATATAGTAAATTGGTAATATTTATATTTTTTAATTAAAAAAATTGTATCCCAAATAAGCTATTAAAAGCCAAATGAGCCCTTTTATTAAGAAAAATAAAAAGATAAAAAGACCAGTTTTTTTTATTATTTTTAAATTAAGAAATTTTAACATTGAATGTATATATTAAACTGTTTGGCCACCATTGACCTGTATTTCTGTTCCATTAAGATATGAAAAGGAATCTGAACACATTGAGTGAACAACTGAAGCCACTTCGTCTGGGGTTCCAAATCGTCCCATTGGTATCTTATTTGTGAGCAACTTTCTACTATTTTCACTTACCATAGAAGTTTCAATTTCACCAGGTGCTATTGAATTAACTCTTATACCATGTTGACCAAGGTCTGACGCCATTTCACGAGTTAATGACTTCAATGCAGCTTTTGACGTTGCGTAAGCTGGACCAGCAAATTGATGAACACTATCACTAGCAATAGAGGTAATGTTTATAATCATACCTTGTGCTAATTTAAGATTTTGATAAACAGCTTTAGAAATTATTATAGGAGCAAAAAAATTAACATTAAAAACTTCTTTCCATAAGTCTATTGGTGTTTCAAGAAACCCAAGCCTAGAATTATCATCACTTTTAGGGGAAACTGCGGCATTATTAATAAGCGCTTTAACTGGACGCCCATCAAGAAAATCTGTTAAGTCAATCATGACTTTATCTAAAGATTTTGTATCTTCTAAATCAACTTTAAAGTGATTATGCTTTTGTGATCTCCAAGGACATTCAATGGCGACTGAAGATCTCGAGCATGTAATAACTGTCCATCCGTTGTCCCAAAATTTTTTTGAGGTTGCGTGACCAATGCCTCTACTTCCTCCAGTTAAAATTATTATTTTATCTTCCATTAAAATCCCTAACTATGATATTGATAATCATTCTCATATTATAAATTGTAAAGGGAATATTTACAAGTAAAAGTATTTAAAACATTAATTATTATTTTTTAATTTTTTTACCGAACAATTCTAAACGATGATCAACTAATTCATAACCCATTTTGAGGGCAACTTGTCTTTTCATTTCTTCTAATTCTTCATCTTGAAACTCTATTATTTCACCACTTTCAACATCAATTAAATGTTCATGGTGTTCTCCTGCCTCTTCATACCTAGATCTTCCATCTCCTATATCTAGTTTTTCAATAATGCCAGCTTCTTCAAATAATTTAATTGTTCTATAGACAGTTGCAATAGAAATAGATCTATCCTTTTCAACAGCTCTTCTGTACATCTCATCAACATCAGGATGATCTTCAGAAGCTTCAATTACTTCTAAAATAATTTTACGAGGCAAGGTCATTCGCAATCCAATTTTTAAACATTTTTCATAAAGTTCTGCCATATTTAATTCCCCATTTTAATTGGACTTATGTAACGTATATAATGATTTAAAAAATTTTCAATTTAATTATTAATAATAATAGAACTTAAACATTATCCCTTATGAGATAAATTAATAGCTTTATTTAATACTATAATAGGTATAATTCCAATTAATACAATAAAAAGTGCTCCTAGTGCACACTGTTCTAGCATTTCTTCTTTTGCATATTGATAAACATAAGTAGCTAATGTTTCAAAATTAAATGGCCTTAATAATAATGTCATTGGTAGTTCTTTAAAAATATCAACAAACACTAATAATAGGCCTGTAAGAATTGATGGTCTTATTAATGGAGAAACAATTAATAATAAACCTTTTTTAAAAGAAGCTCCCTGCATTCTACTAGCTTCTAATAAATTAGGAGGCATTCGCAAAATACCAGAATTAATAGAACCAAAACCAATTGCATTGAATCTACAAACATAAGCAAAAAGTAATGCTGAATAAGTCCCAATTAATGCTATATTCCAGTCCAGTTTTAGCGTGAAAAAAAGTGAATTTAATACTTCTTGAAACATTGATAAAACAACAGTGGTTCCAAGGGCTAGTATCACGCCAGGAAAAGCATAACCACTTCCAGCTGCAATTGAAAAATAGGTTAGTTTTTTACCAGCATGATATCTTACAGATATGGCTATTAAAAAAGAAATTAAAATGATTAATAAAGCACCAATAAAAGAAATAGATAAAGAATTAATAGAAATTTCTAAAACTTGAAAAAAAGAAGAAATATTGAAGTTGTCCAAAGATAAAAAAATAAGAATAAAAACTGGTAATATAAAACCAATAAAGATTGGCAGCATACATAAAGAAAAATATAAAATATTTTTTTTAAGTGTTACTTTTTTTAATTTTTTTCCGAAGGGTTGCATTTTAGTATCATTAAATTTCTGTCTTTTTCTAGCACTCAATTCAAGACCAAGTAGGACCACGATAAATGTAAAAGCAACTAAAGATAATTGGGATGCCGCACTTAAGCTATTCATTCCAAGCCAAAGGTTAAATATACCTAGTGTTAATGTTTCTATTGCAAGATACTCAACTGTCCCAAAATCAGATATAGTTTCCATTAATACTAGAGATAAACCTGCAATAATAGCTGGTCGAGCTAATGGAAAAGCAACATAAAAAAAATCTGATTTACCATGTATTTTTGCAAATTCTAAAAGGTTACTTGGTGTTGAATTAAAGGCAACCTTAGTTATGAAATAAACATATGGATATAAAACAAAAGACATCATAAAAATAGCACCAGGCATTGAACGGATTTCTGGGAAGTAATAATCTTTAGATGATTGTAAATTAAAACTTTCTCTAATAAGAGACTGGACTAAACCTCCATACTCTAAAAAATCAGTATAACAATAAGCAACTATATATGCAGGAATAGCGGCAGGTAATAAAAGAGCCCATTCAATTATATTTGATAAAAAAAAATTATATTGACTAATAATCCAAGCGCATGAAACGCCTATTAATAGTGTAAAAAAAGCTACTCCCAACATCAACAAAGATGTATTAAGTAAATATAAAAATAATTTAGTATTGACTAGATGCTTCCATATCTCAAAATTGTCTTGATAAGACATAATAATAATAGCAAGTATAGGTAATAACAGTAAAAAAATTATGAAAAAAGATAAGATTTTCCATAAGTTTAAATTGCTGAAGAACCTAATTAGCATGCTGTTGACAATATTATTGCTGAGCAAAAAAATATGTAATTTAATTTCATAATTAATTATCATTTAGTATAAATAAATATTTTATCATAAATTAACAAAAAAACTTACTAATTTTATTTTATTTAGTATCTTTTGAGCCAATAAAAAAAGTGTTATCATTATATAATAAAATTGAAAGTTAAAAAATGTATAAAATAGCAGTTATTCCTGGAGATGGAATTGGACCAGAGGTAATTAATAGCGGCGTTCAAGTTTTAAAAGCTTTATCTCAAACTGAGCCAAATCTAATAATAGAATTCACCGAATTTGATTGGGGTGGAGATTATTATAGAAAAAATGGCATAATGATGCCCGAAGATGGGGTGGAAATGCTTAAAAGCTATGACTCTATTTACTTTGGATCAGCTGGAGATCCTGATATCCCTGATCATATAACATTATGGGGATTAAGACTAAAAATATGCCAAGGTTTAGACCAGTATGCTAATTTAAGGCCTGTTAAATTATTACCTGGAATATCTTCTCCATTAAAAAATGTGAAAGAAAAAGATATTGATTGGAGTTTTATAAGAGAGAACTCTGAAGGTGAATATTCAGGTATTGGTGGAAGAAGCCATAAAGGTTATAGTCATGACACATCTATGGATGTTACTCTTTTTACAAGACATGGCGTTGAAAGAATTCAGAAATACGCTTTCGAAATCGCTAGGTCTAGGCCAAGAAAACTATTAACTCTAGTAACTAAGTCAAATGCTCAAAGACATGGAATGGTCATGTGGGATGAAATTTTTGCAGAGATGTCTCAGGATTATAGGGACGTAACTACAGACAAAATGCTTGTTGACGCAATGACTACACGTATGGTTCTAGATCCAAAAAGTATAGACACAGTAGTAGCTTCTAATTTACATGCTGATATTTTAACTGACCTAGCAGCTTCTTTATCAGGATCAATGGGTATTGCACCTACTGGTAATCTAGATCCAGATAAGAGACATCCTTCAATGTTTGAACCAATTCATGGTTCAGCTTTTGATATAATGGGAAAAGGTATAGCCAACCCAATTGGATCATATTGGTCTTCTGTAATGATGTTAGAAAGTTTAGGTGAGGCAAACGCATCTAAAAGGTTAATGTTAGCAATCGAAAAATTAACATCAGAAAAAAAAGTATTACCAAAGGACCTTGGTGGAGAAAGTTCTACGCAAGATATAACAACAGCAATGATTGATATTATTACAGGTAAGAATAAATAATATAATATTTAATTTTAATTTATTAGGAATGATTTATGACAGAAAGTTATGTAAGCCATTTAGAATGTTCGATAACAGGTAAAGAATATGAGGCAAACAAAATTCATGGTTTGTCAGAAGCAGGAAGACCATTATTAGTTAGGTATGATTTAGATAAATTAAAAAAAGAAGTATCAAGAGATGATATTTCAAATTCAACGATAAACGGTTTATGGAGATATGCTCCACTTTTACCCGTTGCAGACCCCAAGAATAGAATTACTCTTGGTGAAATCATTACACCTTTAGTTAAACTAAAAAACTCTTTAAAAATTAATAAAAATACTAAAGGTGAAGTTTTAGTTAAAGATGAGGGTAGGCTTCCTACAGGCTCCTTCAAAGCAAGAGGTTTGTGTCTAGCTGTGTCAATGGCAAAGCAATTCAAATTAAAACATCTTGCTATTCCAACAAATGGTAATGCTGGCGCAGCTATGGCTGCATATGCAACTCAGGCTGGAATAAGATCTACAGTTTTCTGTCCAGATGATACTCCTGATATAAACGTGAGGGAAATTCAGTCTTTGGGTGCAGAAACATTTCTTGTAAATGGATTAATTAATGATTGTGGAAAAATTGTTGGAGAAGGTAAAGAAAAAGTTGGTTGGTTTGACATATCAACTTTAAAAGAACCATATAGAATTGAAGGCAAAAAAACCATGGGTTTAGAATTAGCTGAACAACTGGATTGGGAGATGCCTGATGTAATTTTTTATCCAACTGGAGGTGGAACAGGTTTAATAGGAATGTGGAAAGCTTTTGCTGAGTTAAGGGAACTTGGTTGGATTAAAGGTAAACTTCCAAAAATGATAGCAGTGCAAGCAGATGGTTGTGCTCCCATTGTAAAAGCTTGGGAGGCTGGAGATGAGCATGCACCTGTCTGGGAAAATGCTTACACAAAAGCTGCTGGGATAAGAGTTCCTGTTGCAGTAGGGGACTTTCTTATTATAAGAGCTGTTCGTGAAAGTAATGGTTTTGCAATATCTGTTTCAGATGAAGATATAATGGAAGCAAGAGATAGAGTTGCATCCACAGATGGCTGTTTTTTGTGCCCTGAAGGCGCAGCGACGATGGTCGCCTATGAAAAATCTATAGCCAATAATTTAATTTCTTCTAATGATAAAGTAATACTTTTTAATTGTGCGACCGGTTTGAAATACCCTTTGCCAGAAGTTGTTAATAAAATAGATAAAAATATTACTATTGATTATAAACAGTTTATTTAAAGTTTATCTGTGGTTGATTGCAAAAACTTTAAAGTGAGCACCAAATACAACAGGATCCAATTCTTTTTTATCAAGATACGCATTAAATTCATTTTTGATATCTTCAAGTAATGATTTTCTTCCCTTGCTACCTTCAAATTCAGCAACTTCTCTTTTTGCAATTTGATCATAAACAACTTTTCTAAAATCTGCATCATAATCAGTTAGATAAGTGGTTAAATCCTCTCCTTCGTATGAAGAAAAAGCTAAGTCAAAACTTACAAAAGATTTAGAATTTGGAATATTAGTAGAAAAACTTTTATTTGAATTTGGTCCCATTCCACCTATATCGGCATATGATAATGATGGAACAATGACTTTTCCGTCAGTACCAATATTTTGAATTATTTCTTTTTCATCAGGTTCTAACCTTCCAAGTTTAATAGCTTCTTCCTTTGCTATTTCATAAATGTTTATTTCTTCAAGCACTAATTTTTCTTCAACCATCATACTTTTACTAACTATAAAAAAAATAAACGTAATTATTGAAGAAGCAATTGCAACTAATATTAATAACTTTTTATTATTGAATTTAAACATTTTGCTCTTTAAATTTTATTTTGGTTTATCTAGAGAAATTATATTTCAACCAAGAATTTGAATGCGTATTATTTACCTAATGATTTATAAATGCTTAATTCTAGCCAGTGCTTTTCTGCAAGAGTATTAGCATCACCTATTCTTAGAGATAACCCTCTTATGATAGCAGTTAAAACAGGATCAGCAATATTCATTTTTTCTTTAATAGTTTTTTGGTTGATAACTTTAATTAAACAGTTTGTAACAGCTATTGCCGTTACAGTTCTAGGCGTCTCTATTATATGTCCAACTTCACCAAAAATTTCTCCTGTGTCTAGCACACCTAATTCAAGCCCATGCTTAGATTCTATTCTAACTTTGCCACTGTGTATCAAGAAAACATACTCTGCTGGATCATTATGCGAGTATATAGTTTCACCAGCTTTAAAGGTTTTTGTTTCTAGATTATTTTTTTTCATAATTCGTAATCCTTATTTTTCATATGATAATGTCTTTTCATTTAAAAATAAGCAATTTTTTAAATATCTCTTTTATAATTTATAAATTTAGTTAATATAATATTTTAACATTAACAAAGAAAAGGAGGTGATTTGATGTCTAATATTTTTTATGAATCTTTTAACTATGGAGTATTAATTTTGTCAGAGCAGCTTTTGGCATATTGTTCTCATTAAAAAAAGTTATTATTTTCAATAAAATATGAAACAGGGTTTATTTTAAACCCTGTTTTTTTTTATGTCATTTGCAATGATTTCCTTAAATACATTTGTTAAGATTGAATCTTTTTTTTCTTTTTTAATATTAATTTTAGTTTTTATAACTATATCACCATTATAGTTTACTATAGCCTTTTCATAATCAGAAAAATCAATTAAAATATATTCAATTTTCTTTAATAATTCTTTTTCATGGTTCATTTTGATTAACCCTTTTTTTAAATGTTTCACAATAAATTTTACGACATGATTAAACAAATCTTTATTGATGACGTTAAATATATTATGGATCAATTATCAGACATATTAATTAAACAAAATATCAAGAATGATGATGACAATTTATATGTAAATAATATAATTGTCAAAAAAAATGACACATCAAAAGGTACTAAGAGCTTCCCATATATAGCTACAGAAAAATGGGTTATGCAATTAGGTGAAAGATTAATAGCTTAATTTTGTGTTTTCCCAAAAGGTATAATATTTTCTGGAGGATTATTCTCAGAATATATTTTATCTAATTCTCCATCTAAGACAAATTTAGTTACAAATTTTGCAAACCGATCAAAATCATTCTTAGCATTAATATTTGTTTTATTCTCCCAACTTTCGTGTTTTCCATTATAAAAATGTCTTACGCTAGCTAAATCACGAATAGAAGGGCCAATAACAACATCATGGTTATTAAGTCTCTCAGCCATTAAAGAAAAATCTTTTTGACCAAAAGGTACTTTATTAGGGCAAACTATTAAATGAGGAAGAGTTTTACCATACCTTGCTTTAACTTTATCCATACTTCTAATAAAAGTTTCTGTGGGCAACAGGTCAGCGTTGCTTAGAGTTGTTGGAATTAAAACGCAATAACTCTCTGCAACTAAATTCCATAATCTTTGTGAGCTTCCTGCTGGAGAATCTATTATCACAACATGACCTGGTCTAAATTCATTTTGTTTAATAAATTGTTGTACCAATGAAATATTAGTATTTTCGAAAGCTGGAGTTATTGGAAGAAATTCTATGTTTATCTCAGGATTACTTATAGTTAGAAACTCTGTAGTTGTTCTTTGTAAATCTGTATCTATCACTGTAATATTTTGAGGGGGAATAGACGCGGCTAAGGCCCTGGCCAACATTATGGTTAGAGTGCTTTTACCTACTCCTCCTTTAACATTAGCAACAAAAATAGATTTTGCCTCTTTCTTAGGATTTTTATCTAAATTGACCGACATTTATATCTCCATGATTAAAAATCTTTTAAATTTTTTAAAACATCAATAGTTTTTTCAAAAATTTTAATTTCTTTTGATGTTTGAGAAAGTTTTTGTTCAGAAAGTTTTTTTTCAGTTTGAAAAAATTTTTCATATTTTTTTAACTCATTCTTCAAATTATTTTTCTCATTTTCTAAGTCTTCTAATTTATTAATGATTAAATTCACTTCATTAATGAATGAGATAAAATTAACATCTTTATTTTTATCATTTTTAACCCCATCTTTTGATTCTCCTTTATCAGTAATCTTTGTAGAAGACAAAGAAATATCTTTTTGATTGTATTTCTTCCAATCGCCGTTTCTTTTGAGAATATTTATTTCAAAGTTTTCCATTATTTATACATTAATAGAATACAGAAATGATTACTATAAATACTTGAAAATATTCATTATTTTTTTTCATTATACAATATGTAGTATTTATTTTTTAAATTTTATGAATATGTAGTTCAGTTATTTTTTATTTAGGCTCCTGTTTGCACTTAAAAGCTTTTATACATGCATTTGTTGGCTGAAATATGGTTACATCTTTACCTCTAGTTTGCCTTTTATAAATACATTTATATCCATCTTTTTCGTCATCTTTTATATTTGCTTCAGTTTTTTTAAGTAAGCAATTCTCATATTTTTTGTACTCTTTAGATAAAGTTTTAGAGTGTCCATAAATTTTCCCTTTTGAATAACTATAAAAGGGAAATAATAAGATAATAACAGTTAAGGCAATATAAAAATTAAATGGATTAATAAGTTTCATAATTGATATATCCTAAAAGATGTTTATTCGTCTTTGCCAGGAAGGTAAGCTTGACCTTGAACTGCTTTTGCGCCCATTTCTTCAAAAAAAATTGAATTTTCTTTAATAAAAAACTCTATCTTATCTTTAATAGTTTTTTCGGCATTTTCAATTTTATCTGATTCTATTTCAATTACGCCATCGATTAGCCAATGAACTTTATATAGCATATTAACCTCCATTAATTTTTAATTTGTTTAAATAGTTTATTGGATAATTTTTGAGCTTCAAGTAAATCTTTTTCTTTTAATTCTTT
>ENA-OSJC01003185-OSJC01003185.1-marine-metagenome-genome-assembly--contig:-NODE-3185-length-11869-cov-6.408836_pt1 | contig 11869 bp, 11 predicted proteins | sample MGYA00237885_ERZ534234 | MGnify/ENA primary metagenome ERZ534234 (study PRJEB26413, sample SAMN06343907) | marine metagenome | isolation source: coastal waters | place: Atlantic Ocean: West Antarctic... | reverse complement strand
TAAATGATGATGGCGATTTTAAAAATAAAAAAATAGTAATTGCTGAAGCATTATTAGATTCTGTAATTAAAGATTGTAATATTAAAAGTTATAAGGAAATAAAAAAATTTAAAGGAAAAGATTTTAAAGATACTATTTGCGATCATCCATTTTTAAAGCTTGGTTATAATTACGGAGTTCCAATGCTTGAAGCAAGATTTGTTACAACTGAACAGGGAACGGGCATTGTCCACTGTGCACCCAGTCATGGCCCTGATGATTTTAACCTCTGTTTAAAGCATGGTATCAAAGCAATTGAGACTGTTGACGGAGATGGTAAATACACTAAAAACCTTCCGTTGTTTGAAGGTACTCATATTTTTAAGGCAAACCCAATTATTATTGAAAGATTAAGAGAACAAAAAAAATTGTTATCTAGTGGTGAGTTAATCCACTCATACCCACATTCATGGAGATCAAAAGCTCCACTTGTTCATAGAGCAACTCCACAATGGTTCATTTCTATGGAGAGTCATGGTCTAAGAAAAAAAGCACTAAAAGCTCTTGATGACACTACATTTTATCCAGACAAAGGAAGGGAAAGAATAAAGGCAATGGTAGAAACAAGGCCTGATTGGTGTGTTTCAAGACAAAGAGTTTGGGGGGTTCCATTACCTATATTTGTTCATAAAACCACCAAGGAAATTTTAGCTGATGACAAAGTAAATGAAAATATTGCAAGTATCTATGAAAAAGAAGGTTCTGATTGTTGGTTTTCTGATGATCCACAAAGATTTTTAGGAGACAGATATAAAGCAGAAGATTACGATAAAATAAATGATATTGTTGAGGTATGGTTTGATAGTGGTTGTACACACGCATTTGTTTTAGAAAAAAGAGAAGACCTTCAGTGGCCTGCATCAATGTATCTAGAGGGATCCGATCAACACAGAGGTTGGTTTCATTCATCGTTATTAGAATCTTGTGGAACGAGGGGTAGAGCTCCCTATGAATCAATATTATCTCATGGATTTGTTGTAGATGGCAAAGGCCTTAAGATGTCTAAATCTGTAGGAAATGTAATAGCACCAGAAGATATTTTAAAAAAATATGGTGCAGATATTTTGAGAATATGGGTTGCTTCATCAAATTATGCTGAAGACTTAAGAATTGACTATTCTATTTTAGAGCAACATGCAGATTCTTATAGAAAAATTAGAAATACATTTAGGTATTTACTTGGAAACTTAAATGATGATTTTAAAAAAATTGATATTGAAAAACTAGATTTAAATCAATTGCCTGAGTTAGAACAGTACATGCTACATAGAGTATATAATTTAAATGAAAATTTTAAAAATTATTTTACCTCATATGATTTTCATAATCTTTACAAAGAACTTTTGAATTTTTGCACAGTTGATTTGTCTGCTTTTTATTTTGATATCAGAAAAGATGCTTTGTATTGTGATTCAAAAGATTCAGAGAGAAGAAAAAGTAGTATAATTGTGTTAAATATAATTTTAGAATCTTTAATTAAATGGTTTGCGCCCATACTTTCATTCACAACAGAAGAAATTTTTACACTAATAAATAAAGATAAAAAAAGTATTCATCTTGAAACATTTATGAAATTTCCAGAATCATTTAAAAATGAAAAATTAAATGAAAAATGGGTTGAGTTAAAAAAGATTAGAGATATTTGCAATATTAGTATTGAGTCTAAAAGAGCTAGCAAAGAAATAGGATCAAGTTTAGAGGCAAATTTAACTATAAACTTAAATAAAAATTTATATGAGATTTCTAATAATATTGATTTTTCAGAATTATGTATCACATCTTCAGCCATCGTAGTGCAATCAACTTCAGAAGACGTGATAGTCAAAGCCGTCAAAGCAGAGGGTAACAAGTGTCCAGTGTGTTGGAAAATCAACAAGGAAAAGTGTGAAAGACATTCAAGTTAGTAATAAAAATAATGAATAAAGCTAAATTAAAAAATTTTTCTTTAAATTTTACAACTCTAATAACAATATTTTTGATTGATAGAATATCTAAGTTTTATATATTAAGATTAGCAGAATTGGAAAGCTCAGTAGATATATATGTTACATCTTATTTAAATTTATTTTTAATTTGGAATAAAGGAATAGCTTTTGGTTTATTTTCGGTGAATGAAGCTATAATTTACAATGCAATTACACTCATGATTGGTTTTATAATTATTGCTATATTATTTATGATATGGAGATGTGATAACATTCAACAGTATTTTTTAGCTTTAGTTGCGGGTGGGGCACTGGGTAATCTTTATGACCGTGTGGTCTATGCGGCTGTACCAGATTTTATTGACCTCCATTTTTATGGTTTTCATTGGTTTGTTTTTAATGTTGCAGATATTTTTATTACCATTGGTATTATTTGCCTTATTTTAGTAGAAGTTTTCTATAATAATAAATTTATTAATGAATAAAATTCAATTTTTAATCACTATTTTTTTAACTTTAATATTTTTGAATGCTTGTAGTACTATTCAAGATGGTCTTGTGGGAAAAAAAAAATCTGGGAGTAATGCCTTTTTAGTTAAAAAAAAAGCTCCATTAGTATTACCACCTAGCTACGGAGAATTGCCGAAACCTAAAAAAAAAACAGGCGAAAAGATACAGCTTTCTAAAGAAAATACTTTAGGTATCGAGGAGATAATTTTTCAAAACACTTCAACAGATACAAGTCAAGAAAAAGATGATGTCAGTAGTTCCATTGAAAAATCTATTATTGATAAAATTAATAAACAATAATGATATTTACAAATTTTTTAAATATTAAAAATAATAAAATAATAAAAAAAGACTTTCTAAATTTACTAAAAAATCAGCCACTACTTTTCGAAACACTAAAGCCCACTTATAATTACAGCTATTCTAAAAAAAAAATTCGTAAGTATAAAAAATTTTCCAATATAAGAATAATTGGAATGGGCGGTTCCACCCTAGGAACAGAAGCAATTTATAATTTCTTAAAGAAAAAAATTAAAAAAAAAATAACTTTTGTGAATAACCTAAATAGTAATGCAAATTACCATAAAGATAAAAATATTAATCTAAATTTAATTATATCTAAATCAGGAAATACATTGGAGACAATAGCAAATACTAATGTCCTAATAAAAAACAAAGAGAAAAATATCATTATTACAGAGGATAAAAATAACTATTTAACTAATTTAGCAAAACAACTTAAGGCAGAGGTATTTGAGCATAAAAACTATGTAGGAGGAAGATATTCGGTTCTATCTGAAGTTGGGATGCTGCCCTCAGAATTAATGAATTTAAATGAAAATAAATTTAAACAATTCAATAACCTTGTTAAAAACAAAATTTTTATAAATAACCTTGTTAATAATGTAGCTGCAACTTTAAATCTAATTAAGGGTGGAAAGTACACATCTGTTATATTAAATTATGATGAGCAGTCAGAAAATTTATTTAAATGGTATCAGCAATTAATAGCAGAAAGTTTAGGTAAAAAATCCAAAGGTCTCTTGCCAATTATTTCATCTATGCCAAAAGATAATCATAGTTTAATGCAACTATATTTAGATGGTCCTAAAAAAAGTTTTTATACTTTCTTTAATGTTTCAGACAATAAGATAATAAAAATAAATAATAATATTATGGCTAGTCATAAAAACTTAAGAAATCAATCAATAGAAAAAATTAAACAATCTCAAATGTTGGCTACTGAAAGAGTTTTTAACACCAAAAAAATACCATTTCGAAGTTTTAGAGTTTTAAAGAGAAATGAGCAATCGTTAGGTGAGTTATTTTGCTTTTTTATTTTAGAAACAGTTTTACTTGGAAGAGCCTTAAATGTTAATCCTTTTGATCAACCTTCAGTCGAATTGATTAAAAAAGAAACACAAAAAATACTACGTTAAAGTATTGCCAAAAATAATTTTTGAAATACCATAATTTTTTTTAATTAAAATATTAAACTCATTAGGAAATATATCCTCTTCTTTTTTGTGTCTATGAATGATTATAATACCATTATCATTTAATAATTTTAATTTTATAATTATATTTAATACATCTGCTAGTTTTTTTTCTTTATACGGTGGATCCATAAAAATAATATCAAATTTATTATTTAATGTCTTTAGTGTATTTTCTGCAAAAATATCTTTTTCTATAACCCTTGAATAATCTTGTTGTTTTAGGTTGTTTATATTTTTCTTAAGAATAGTTAATGCATCTTTATAGCTTTCTAAAAATATAACATTTGCAGCCCCCCTTGATAAGCATTCAAGTCCAAAAGATCCTACTCCTGAAAATAAATCAAGAATATTTGAATTTTCAAATTTTATATTTAGTAATTTAGAATGTTTAATTATATTAAAGATAGATTCCTTGGTTAAGTCTTTAAGAGGTCTTGTTAAACTATCTTTAGGAAGTAGGATTTTTTTACCTTTGAAAGTACCTGAAATTATTCTCATTCATCAATTACCTTATATCCAATATCTTTTCTAAAGAATCCACCCTTCCAATTAAGCTGATTAATATGATTAAAGATTTTATCTCTACTTTCTTTGAAATCTGAAGATAAACTAATAATATTAATTACCCTACCTCCATTTGAATAAGTCTTATTGTCAATTTTTTTAGTTCCCGCATGGTAAATAAAATCATCTTTACTCAAACTAATTTTTTCAATATTTTCAATCAATATATTGTTGGTATATTTACCTGGATAACCTTTTGAGCAAAGAACAATACACAGGCTTTTTTTATCATACCATTCTATTTTTAAGTCTCTTAATTTTTGATTGCAACACGCTTCAATAATTTCTAATAAATCTGTTTTCAACTTTGGCAAAATAGTTTGACACTCAGGATCTCCCATTCTAACATTATACTCAATTAAAAATGGTTCATCATTAATTATCATTAAGCCCGCATATAAAAACCCCCTATAATTTGACCCCATCTCCTTTAGTGCTTTGATTGTTGGTTTTATTATTTTGTTTAATATTTTTTCTTCAAGAACTGGATTAATTAATCGTGAAGGAGAGTAGGCGCCCATACCCCCGGTATTCTCACCTTTATCACCTTCCAAAACTCTTTTATGGTCTTGTGCTGTTTCAAAGTTTTTAATTTCACTACCATCACTAATTATAAAATAACTCATTTCTTCACCAGCAAGAAACTCTTCTATTAATATATTCTTAGCAATGCCAAATTTTCCATTAAAAATTTCTTTTATTGCGATATCTGCACTATCTTTATCCTCACAAATATAAACGCCCTTTCCAGACGCAAGTCCATCTGCTTTCACAACAAGTGGAAACTGTGTTTTGTCTAAAAAGTTAATAGCTTCGCTAGAACTTTCAAATATTCCAAATTTTGCAGTAGGGATTTTATATTCTTTGCAAATTTTTTTAGTAAATATCTTTGAACCTTCAAGTTGAGAAGAGATTTTATCAGGACCAAAAACCTTTATTTCCGTATCCTTGAAAAAATTTACTATCCCATTTACCAGTGGTTTTTCAGGCCCAACTATAATTAAATTTATTTTATTTGATATTGAAAATTCTTTAATTTTATTAAAATCAGAAATATCTATCTCAACATTTTGGGCAAGCTCAGATGTACCCGCATTACCAGGAAAACAATATATTTTTTCAATTTTTGCTGATTTTTTAATAGATTGGCAAATAGCATGCTCTCTTCCACCGCTTCCTATTATTCCAACTTTCATATAGATGTATATAAACTAAAAATGAATAAAAAATTAGCAAAATTAAAATATTTACCCAATAATTTTGAAATTATTGAAAATGGTGATCATGTTATTTGTGCTATTTCCGGTAAGTCCATAAGCTTAGAAAATCTTAACTATTGGAATGTAGAGGTTCAAGAGCCCTACTATTCATATGTAGAGGCCCACATGAAAAAAGAAAATGATTAAATAATTACTTCCAACGGTTATGAGACCATATCCATTTGCTAGGATTTTTTAGAATCATTTTTTCTAACCAAATATTTAAATCTCTAGTAATTTTTTCAGTAGAAGTATCTTTTGAAAATTCTATTGGTTTTTCAATTTTAATATTAAAATTTATATCATCAAATCTTTCAATATAAATTGGCACCACCTTACAATTAAATTTTTTTACAAACTGTGCAGGAATAGTCGTTGTAAAAGCATCTTTATCAAAAAATTTTGATCTTATTCCCTGTGAAACTCTTTGATCAATCATTAAAGCTATAGAGTGACCTTTTCTATATAATTTTAATAATTCTCTTACACCTCCAGTTCCTTTTTTTATTTGATTTTTACAAATATATTTTTTTCTTATTTTCTCCATTAATACGTTCAAAAATATGTTATTTAATGGCCTGTATATTGTTGCTAAATTTACTCCAGCCTTTTCAATTTGCATTGCCATTAGTTCAAAATTACTAAAATGACCTGATACAAAAATTACAGGCATTTTTTCATTTTTTATTTGTTCAAGAATTTCCTCACCCTTTACATTTATATTAGATTTTAATTTGTTGTTTCTAAAATCTTTAAGAAACATGTATTCAGATAAAGTTCTTCCATAATTATTCCACATATTTTTTGTAATATCTTTAATCTGTAATAAATTAATTTTAGGAAGAGCCCTTTGTATATTTGCTGTGATTAGTTTTTTTGATCTAAAGATAGGACCAAAAGTCTCAAACAATTTTCCACTAATATAAGATGAGATTTTTAATCCCAAAATTTTATAAATAATAAAAAGAGATGATATGACTAAAAATTCAAAAAGATATTTAATTTTTTTCATTTAATTCAATTAGTGTTTTTATAAATCCATCCTCGTTTAATATCTTAAGATTCGATTTGATAAAATTTATATCTTTCTTATTGAAAGTTTCCAATCTTAAGTAATCCTTTTCTGTTGTTATAATTTTTGCATTATACTTTTTTGCCCCACATATTATTTCATCATAATCTTTTTTTGAATACTGATAATGATCTGGATACTCTAGATCATAAATAATTTTTAATTCATTATTTTTTAACATGTTTATAAAAGTTTTATGATTACCAATTCCTGAGAAAGCTAGATAATTTTGTTTTTTATCAAAATCATCAATATTTAATGGAACATATTTTCCCTGATTAATAATTATATTGTGATTAATCTTTTTAATTTGGTTCTTAATGTCAACCAAACTCTCATCATTTCCATTTAGAAAAACATTTTTATAAAATTTTAATTTGTTAATATTCTCCCTTAGAGGACCAGAAGGCAGTGTAAGTCCATTTCCAATCCAGTTTAGTTTGTTAAAGCAAACAATTTCCATATCATATTTAATAGACTTGTCTTGCAATCCGTCATCAAAGATTGCAATTTTAAAACCTTTGGATATTGCCTCATCTAGAGCGGTGACTCTCTTTAGGGAGCTAAATAAGGAGCCATTTTGACTAAGTAATTTTTGTTCATCAGTTTGATTTGAGTAAAATTTTTTAATAAAGCATGCCTTAATATTTTTTTTATCTAAAATTTCTTTTATCTTTATAACTAGCGATGTTTTTCCAGTTCCACCAATGTAGATATTACCAACACAAATTGTTTTAATACTTGAGTTTGATAATCTGGGCTTTGATTTTAATTTAGAGATTAAACCTAAGATAATTGAAAAAGGTAATAGTAGATAGGAATAAAGAGATGGCTTTTTGTAGTCCCAAAATTTAGGTTTTTTTAATTTCATTATTCAGTAAACTGTTTATCTCATCTTTGGTTTCATTAAGTATCTTTTTTCCCATTTTTGCAATTTTTACGTAACCATTTTTATTATTGGGCTTAATGATTAATTTATTTAACAAGTTAGTTAATGCATTTACCCCATTAACTTTATGAGCAATTTTTAGTTTATCTAACAGTCTGTATGTATCTTTAAAATTAGCTACATTTGGTCCGTATATAACAGCTGAACCAAAGCTCGTAGGTTCTAAAGGGTTTTGACCTCCTTTTCCAGAAAGTGATTTACCCATAAAAACTATATCTGAGGCTTGGTAAAATTTTTTTGTTTCTCCATAAGTATCCACCAAATATATATCAACATTTTTTAACTTCTTTGGATTTGCGCTGTGCAAAACAAAATTTAAATTTAAATTTTTGATTTCATTAACTATTTTATTAACACGATGAACATGTCTTGGTATTATTATAGTTAATAAGTTCTTATATCTTTTTTTCAAATTTATGTGAGCATTACAGCATATAATTTCTTCACCAGGATGTGTACTTGATGCACACCAAATTTTTCTAAAATTTAAATTTTTTAATAAAATTTTATCTAGTTTGTTGAGTTTATTTTTTTTATTATTAACAAATTTTAGGTTTCCTATTTTCTTAATCTTTGAGACATTTAATTTTTTTAGATAATTAAAAGTCTCTTTATTTTGAGGGTAGGCAATAGAAATATTTTTAAAAACTGAATTTGAAAAATTTCTTATACGACTCCATTTTTTAAAAGTTTTTTTAGTAATTCTTGCATTAAGAAGTGTTAATGGAATATTTTTCTTATTAAGAGCTCTAAAGATACTTGGCCAAATCTCTGATTCAATAAATATTGCTATTGAGGGCTTCCAGTAATTTAGAAATTTATAAGAATACAACATTGAATCTATGGGGAAAAATTGATGAACTGTTTTCTTAAATTTAAATTTTTTGAATATTTGTGCAGAACTTAATGTTGATGAAGTTATTAAAATTTGATTTATAGATTTATTTTTTTCAAGTTCGTAAATTAGAGGTAAAACACTAAGAAGTTCACCAACACTAGACCCATGAAACCAAATTAAATTTCCATTGACCCTTCTTTTTGAAGGAAAACAAAATTTTTCTTTAAATCTTTTTCTGTCTTCTTTCCTTTTTAATATTCTAAAAATAATTATTAGTGGGGAAAATATTAATAATATTGATATGAGTATTTGATATAAAAAAAACATTATCCTTTACGAACTTGTTTTTCATAAAAATTTTTGTAAAGATCTGAATCATTTAGAAGTTCATGATGTTTTCCACTGGCAACAACATTTCCAGAATCAATTATATATATTTGATCTGAATTTAAAATTGTTGAAAGTCTGTGAGCTATAACAATAGTTGTTTTATTTTTTGTTAATATTTTAAGTGCATCTTGAATCTTACTTTCTGTTTCTGCATCTAGTGAAGATGTTGCTTCATCTAGAAGAATTATAGGGCTTCTTTTAATCATAGCTCTTGCTATTGATAGTCTTTGTTTTTCACCCCCAGATAGTCGAATTCCATTCTCGCCTATTATTGTTTCATATTTATTAGGCAGTTTATCTATAAATTCATGTGAATAAGAAAATTTGGCTGCTTCTATTATTTCCTCTTCTGAGACATTATTTTTAGCATAGGCAATATTATTTTTTATTGTATCGTCAAATAAAGTAGTGTCTTGACTTACTAATGATATTTTATCTCTTAGAGACTTAATCTTTACTTTGTAAATAGATTGCTGATCAATAGAAATATCACCTGATTGAGAATCGTAAAATCTTGGTATCAAATTTAATATTGTGGATTTCCCTGACCCACTATGCCCCACAAGTGATGTCATTTTACCTCCAGCTATATTGATATTTATATTTTTTAAAACATTTTTTTCATCAGGATTATATTTAAAATTTACATCCTTAAAATTAATTTCTGCATTGGTAATATTAATATCTTGTGCATTCTCATAATCGGTAATTTGATTCTTATTATCAATAATAGGTAAAATTCTAGCAGCAGCTGATATTCCCTGGTTTAAAGTCATATTCAACGTGGATAGTGCTCTAACAGGTTGATATGCAAGCATCATCGCAGCAAGAAATGAAAAGAAGTTAGCTACATCAATTTCATCTTTTACAGCTAGTTTTCCAGAATAAAATATTAAAATTGCAATCATTATTCCTGTGAAAGTTTCCATAACTGGAGACATTCTAACAAATACAGTGTGAATTTTTTTATTTTTATCTTTTAATTGGTCTAGGTGCTTATCTGCTCTTTTACTCTCATAATCTTCTCTTTGAAAAATTTTAATTAATTTATGGTTTTTAAATAATTCGATTAAATAGGAGTTTAAAAAGCCAGATTTTTCTTGAGCCTGAGTTACAACTTTACCAATTCTTTTCCCAAGTGTCCTGGAGGCAATACTAGCAATTGGTATCATTATTAATGCAATTAGTGACAATTTCCAATTTTGATAAAACATTACAAACAACAAGCCAAATAGTGTTAGGCTATCTTTAAATAAATTTAAGATTGCGGTACTAAGTAATGTTGTAATATGATTCACATCATAAGTAAGGTTCGAAATAAATTTTCCAGAATGCTTTTTATCAATTAATTGAGTGTCGGCATTAATCAAAGATAGAATCATTTCAGACTGAAGAACTTTTTTTACTTCTTCAGCAACACTAATCATTATTGCTTTTGCATAATAGAGAGCAACACCCTTGGTTGTAAATGCCAACACAATGAATAATGGAATAATTAATATTAATGATTGGTCTTTTTCAACAAAAATTTTTTTGATTGCAGGATCTAAAAGGTAGGCAATCGCTGAAGTGCTTCCTGCAACAAGTACAGCAAAAAAAGCAGACAGTAATATTTGTTTAATATATCTTTTGGAGTAATCTCTATATAATCTTTTATAAATTTCTATACTTTTCATAAAATTTTACCTACTAGAATATTACAATAAATCATTAAACCAATTGTATTGTTACTTTTAAATATTAATAAGCAATTCATAGGATTTCTCGAATCAAAAAATTTTATTTGATAAAAAAATAAATGAATTATTGTTACTAACAAACTTAGGTAAAAAAAGTAGCTATAGTTCATTAAAAAACCTACAGTAAAAATAGATAAAATTAGAAAAAAATAACATGTGATTAAAAATTTTTTTGGTTTATATTTAAATTTTATTGAAGTTGATTTAATGCCTATAATTTCATCATCTTTGATGTCTTGAAACCCGTATATTGTGTCGTATCCCAGTGTCCAAAATATGGCTCCTAGATAAAAGATAACAGGAATAATGTTTATTTGACCCATCACTGATGTCCAACCTAAAATTAAACCATAGTTAAATGTTATCCCCAAAAATAACTGAGGCCAATAAGTAAACCTTTTCATTAATGGGTAGGTAAAAGCTAAAGGCATTGAACCTAAGGCAAGAACTATTGTTAGCTTATTGAAATTAATTAAGATTAAAAAAGCAAGTGAACATAAAATGATAGTATAAAATATTGCTAATTTTAAAGAAATCTTACCAGAAGCTATAGGTCTATTTTTTGTTCTCTCAACTTTTATATCAAATTTCTTATCAGAGATATCATTTACTATACAACCTGCAGAGCGCATTAAAACTGATCCAAGGAAAAACAAAGTTAAATAAAAAAAATAATTGATTAGATTGTCTGAGAAATCATAGGCAAGAGTTAGACCCCATGCACAAGGCCAAAATAATAACATATAACCAATTGGTCTTTTTAGCCTTGTTAATTCAAAAAAAAGATTTAATTGTTTCATTATAATTTACTTGTAAATAACAAAGCCTAGTTTCATAATCAAATTGTTTCGTATGAATATAGATTACACGGTCACAGCACTAATGTTTCCAGCAATACCCCTATTAATGAACATCTATAGTAATAGGTTTCATTCACTTAGTAAGCTTATTCGTCAATTACATGATGAGCATGTATATGAAAATCACATTCCACCTGAGTGGAAAAAGCAATTTATTAATTTAAATGGAAGAATAGTTTTATTAAAATGGACAATCATGTTTGCTGCATTTGGTCTTTTGTTTAA
>ENA-OSJC01003184-OSJC01003184.1-marine-metagenome-genome-assembly--contig:-NODE-3184-length-11872-cov-4.623145_pt1 | contig 11872 bp, 10 predicted proteins | sample MGYA00237885_ERZ534234 | MGnify/ENA primary metagenome ERZ534234 (study PRJEB26413, sample SAMN06343907) | marine metagenome | isolation source: coastal waters | place: Atlantic Ocean: West Antarctic... | reverse complement strand
TTTGGAATTTGTTTAATAAATCCTTTATTCAATATATTAACTGCAGCTTCTTCCACATTTTTATCTTCAATAACTGCTTCCATTAAGTCAACTAGGCGTTCTTTGGAATTTCTTTTTTGATCAAAATAATACCCATGCATTTCTTCAGATTTGTAAACAGTCATGCAATTTTTACTATAGTTTTTGTAAAATTCAAGAATTGCATAATGATCTGCAACGCTATGTGCCCAAGGTAAATATTCACCTAGGTGACTATCAGTCGTTATGGGTAAGAAATTATATGTCTCAAATAATTTTAAAAATATTCCTCTTTCTGCACCGGGGGAAGTAGATTGTTCATTCATTTTCTCAAAATCAATTACATAATTTTTATAGTACTCAAGAGCTTTTTCTCTAATCATTGGGTATGCATCTTTTTGAGTATCTTTATATTTAACATCAACCAAGATACTGATGTGATTAAGGCCTCCAGCTCTATACTCAATATTTGAAAATTCTGTTTTCATTAACTCAGGTAAATCTCTTTCCATTTCTGCTATTGCATGGCACAAACCAATGAATTTCATATCTGGATATTTTACACTAACTGCATGGCAAATTCGTTGCATAGGATTGCTGAAATTATAAACATAAGCTTCGGGACATATGTTATTTATATCTTCGCATATTTCTAAAATAGGGGGTATAATTCTTAAAGAATGAAATAATCCACCTGGACCACCATTTTCAGCATAAATCTGCTTAATGCCATATTGTTGAGGAATTTTCCAATCTTGATCCCATAATCCAAATCTTGGGCCAATCTCAATAGATATTACTACTACATCCGCCCCTTTTAAAGCCTCTTTTCTGTCTGTAGAGGAAGAAACACTAAATTTAACACCAAATTGATCCTTATATTTATCTGCTACAGCCTGCGTTTCTTTTAAGGAAGCCTCATCCGTATCATGAAGAATGATTTCACTACCTTCAAGAACTTTAGATCTATAAATGTCTGATACTGCTTCAAGTCCAAAATTTGCAGAACCAGCGCCAATTAATACGATTTTTTGTGTCATTTCATCTCCAATTAAATATCTTTATATATAATATATATATTTAATATTTTTCAATAAAATCATAGAACTAATATTAAGCTTGAAATTTAAGCTTAAAAAAAAAGTCTTTTAACTTTGATTTTTTCTTTTTTTTGTATTCTTATAAAACTTACATTAAAAATTGGGAGATAAAATGAAAAAAATACTTTTATTAATTAGCTCTGTATTTGTACTTTCTTTTGCAAGTAATGCTGAAACATTAAGAATTTTAGCAGAAGCAGGGGATGAGGCAACCATTACAGAGGCTGCAGCACAATTTGAAGCTGCGAATCCTGGAGTTACAATTGAAGCTAATTTTCTTGGCTGGGATGATTTCATGGCTACTATTAAATTAAAAATGGCAGATAATAATCCGCCAGATTTAGCTCATGGAAATCAAGGTTTTACAGTTGATGGTACTTTAATACAAAGTGGCCTTGTTATATCTTTAGAAAAATATGCTGATCAGTATGGATGGAAGAAATCATTTGCTAACGGTGCGTTATCAGAATTTATGTGGAGTGATGATGGTTCTACTTGGGGATCAGGCTCTCTTTATGGAATAAGTCCAGTTGCTGAAGATGTTATTGTTTATTATAATAAAGATAAATTAAAATCCCTTGGATTATCTATTCCAACTTCATTTTCTGAATTTGAAAATGCTTTAAAAGTTTCTAAAGATGCAGGAGAATTACCAATTGTTCTTGGTGGAGCAGATGGTTGGCCTATAATTCATGTTTGGGGACTTGTAGAAGGTGCATTTGTAAGCCCTAAGCAAACACGTAGTTGGATTTTTGATGCTAAGAATGTTCAATTTGATACTCAAAATAGAATAAAAGCAGCAGGTAAATTAGCTGATATGGCTAGCGCTGGATACTTCGGGTCAGATTCTTTGGGCATAGGTTATGATGATGCTAATGCTATGTTTATTAATGGCGAAGGTGTTTTTAATTTAACAGGAACATGGATGACTGCTGATTTCAATTCAGGTATGGGCGATAATGTAGGTGCTTTTGCAATGCCTACATGGAATAGCGGTGTAGCAGGGGGTGGTTCATTTGCCCTTCCTTGGCACATAAGCTCTAAATCTTCCAACCCTGATTTAGCTGCAAAATTCTTAAATCATTTAATGAGCATAGAATTTGTTGATGATTTAATGGGGGTAGGAAGAGTTCCAGCACAAGCTCCTACTATTGACCCAACTTCAAATCTTCAAGCTGAAGTAATAGCTGCATCTAACTCTTTGGTTGGTGCGAATGCTAAAACTTTCTATACAGATTGGGCTACACCCGGCATGTATGACACTGTAACTCAAGAATTACAAAAAGTTATTGGTGGCGTTGCTTCTGCAGAAGAATTTATTGATGCAATGGCAGCTGAAAGTATTAATTAAATTTAATAATTGAGGTCTATGAGTACTAATAATATTTATAGACCTCTAAAAAAGATAGATTTTTCATCATATCTATATATTTTACCTGCCTTTATATTTTATATATTATTTGTTTTATTCCCTTTGGGAGATACATTAATAACTTCTTTCACTGAATGGAACGGTATATCTGAAAAAAAATGGGTGGGTTTAGAAAATTATTCAAATAATTTATCTAATAAAAAAATAATATCCTCAATTAAGCACTCATTTATTTTAATTATTTTTTATTCATTTTTACCAATCATCATTGGACTTTTAATAGCGGGTATAATGATACGGGTTAAAATTCAGGGGATGGCAACTTATAGAGCTATACTTTTTTTACCTCAAATTTTATCTATGATTGTTGTGGGTATTTCGTGGAGGTGGATTTATGCACCTAAAGGACCGCTAAATTCTGGTCTTGATTTTATTGGATTGGAAAATGTATCTAGGGCATGGTTAGGATCTTTTGATTTTGCATTACCCTTTGTTGGGTTAATTGGAACTTGGGTAATGTTTGGATTTACTATGATTTTATTTATTGCAGGGGTTCAAAAAATTCCTTCTGAACTTTACGACGCTGCCAAAGTAGATGGAGCTGGCGCTATAGCGGAATTCTTTAATGTTACCCTTCCAAATTTAAGAGGTGAAATTATTGTTGCTTTAATTTTTACAGTTACTTTGGCACTTCGTAATTTTGATTTAATATATATCACGACTGGTGGTGGACCAGGTACCTCAACTATGATTCCCTCTATGTTTATATACAAAAAAGCATTTCAAATGAACCAAGTAGGTTCTGCTTCTTCTCTTGGAATAATGTTAACCTTATTAATTTTTACACTTGTTTCTATGATTTTAATTTTACTAAGGGAAAAAGAATGAATTATAAAAATAGAGAAAAATTAATAGCCCATTCTATATTCTTACTAGGATCGCTAATTGTATTATATCCTTTTGTTTCTATACTTTTTTTGGCCTTAAGTGAGCCGGGGAAAAGAGTTTCAGGTTTTACTGTCCCATCAGGAATATATTTTGATAATTTTATCAAAGCTTGGACGGGAGGAGGATTTGATTATGCATTATTTAATTCTTTCATCATTGTCATTGGCGTTGTATCTATCACAGTAATTTGTAGCACTCTCGCTGCCTATGCTTTTGAAAAATTAGATATTTTTGGAGTAACCCCATTATTTGCACTATTGTTAGTGGGATTAGTTCTGCCTTATGAATCTATAGTTATATCTTTATATTATTCTATGAAAAATTTAGGATTAACGAATACTCACTGGGCATTAATTTTACCTCAAATTGGTCTTTCCATACCTTTTAGTATTTTTTGGTTACGAGCAAGTTTTAGATCAATACCCAAGGCTTTGTCTGAAGCAGCTATGATAGAAGGTGCAAACCGATTTACAATACTTACAAAAATTTTAATACCACAAATTATGCCAGCTATTCTGACATTAACTGTTTTATTATTTATGTGGACTTGGAATGAATTTCTTCTTGCTTTAGTTATGATCCAAGATGCAGATATGAGAACTGCACCTTTAGCGTTAAGTTATTTTGCAGGCAATAAAAGATATGGTGACCCAGCCATAACAGCAGCTGCAGCTGTATGGGTAGCTTTACCTGTTTTAATAGCTTATGTATTTCTGCAAAGAAAATTTATTTCCGGAATGGTAACTGGAGCGGTAAAAGAATAATGATTAAATCTTTTAAAAATGAAAAAATTTTAGCACAATCACTTGCATTAGAAATATTAATGGAACTAAAGAAGAAGAAAAATTTAGTTCTTGGCTGTCCTGGTGGTCGTTCTTTAAAAAAAACATATTATTATTTGGGAAAAATTTCACATGATTTAGATATCAGTATTAATAATCTTACTTTAATAATGATGGATGAATATGTTTATAAAAAAAATGGTAAATATAGAATTGTAAATCCAAATTCTCATTTTAGTTGCCTGAGGTTTTCTAGACAAGTTATAAAAAAATTACTTAATTATAAAAAAAATAATTTAAATTCCCTAAAAGATGAGAATATTTTTTTCCCAACAATAGATTCACCAGAAACTTACGACTTATTAATAAAAAAATTAGGAGGTATCGATATTTTTCTCCTTGCTTCTGGAAGTTCAGACGGTCATGTGGCCTTTAATAACTATTATAGTAAAATAAATCAAAGAACTCATATAACTAAATTATCATCTAAAACGCGTAATGATAATATGAGAACATTTTCAAATTTTAAAAAATTATCAGAAGTTCCAAAACATGGATTAACTGTAGGACTTAAAACAATTTCATCTTTAAGCAAAAGAGTAATTTTAGTTTTAACTGGGAAGGAAAAAAGGTTGGCTTTTAAAACATTGGTGACTTTAAAAAAATTTGATATATCTTGGCCTGCTTCAATTATTTTTAAATGTAAAAATTATCAAATTTATGCAGATAAAAGAGCTAAAAATCAAATATGAATGTTGTTGGTATTGATATTGGTGGAACAAAAACGTCTATTGGAATAGTTGATATCAATAAAGGCAAAATTCTATCCAATATTGTTATTCCATCTAAAAAATTTAAAAATGACAATAAGAATTTAGACTCAATTATACATCATACGATAGATTTAATTGGTAATAAAAAAATTAAACATATTGGCATAGGTGTCCCTGAATTAATTAACAACAAAGGAATTATTAAAGGTAATTATAATTTCAAATGGAATAACATAAATTTAATAAATTTTTTTCCTAAAAAATATAAAGTTTTAGTAGATTCAGATGTTAGATGTCATTTACGTGCTGAGAAATTTTATGGTCATGGTAAAAAGTTAAAAAATTTTATTTATATAAATATTGGAACAGGATTAAGTTATTCTCATTTTAAAGATAATAAAATATATTCTGGTGCAAATGGATATGCAATTCATTTTGCATCAACTAAAATCACTTTATACAATCCTATAAAAAATAAAAAAATATCACTAATCCCAGAAGATTTTTATTCAGGTAAGGCTATTATGTCATTTTTAAAAAAATACAAAAATGTAAAAAAACAAAATGTAATATTAGCTAATATATCTGAATCTCTTGGCTCTCTAATTGCACACTTAATAAATACCGTAGATCCAGATTCAGTTGTATTGGGGGGAGGAGTTACAATCAATAATCTAAAATTTAAAAAATTATTAATTAAATATTCTCGTAATTATATTTTATCAGAAGATGTTAAAAATATAAATTTTTTAACTTCGAAATTAAAAGATGATACGGGGTTATTGGGTGCAGCGGCAATTTTTAAATAAATTAATTTATCTCGTTGGTTACTCTCTTAAGTTCATTAATCCACTCAATAATAGTTTGTTGAAAGTTTTTAGATAATTTATATATTTTTACTCTTTTGTCATAATCTACGCTTTCTTTAATAAAATATTTCTTTGCAACTGCATTGTTTAGTGAATTTAAAATAGTAGATCTTGAACCTATCTTTCTTGGAATTTTATGGCATAAATCCTCATAAGAAATTTCTTTATTTTCAAATGTTCCTTCAGCTATTTCTAAACATAGTGCATGATTTAAGGTTGAAGAATCTAAAAACTGTAGCTCATCATTTTTATCTATACGTTTATAAAAATTATTTTTTAATTTTTGTATTACTTTTTCTTCACTCATATTAATATTCTTTAAATAAGTTTCTGTGGCTGCAAAAACTATTGTTATATATTAAATATTAAAAATTATATACTTGATTTGTTTGTATACTAGAACATAAATACTCGTGTAGAGCATATTTAATATGAGTTGGTTTAATAAAGTCTGGTTTAGGTGACGGTTTATATATCATCATGATTCCTATCGTGATCTAAATGACTTTTTTTTATTTTAATATTTTTTTTGAAATTTAGTGATTTGAAACTACTGTTTATGGATATTTGTTTTTTCTTTTTTGACGATTCATATATCTTAATCATAATTTCATTTACATGATAAGCATGATCTAAATTAACCATAGGTTTTTTATTATTTATTATGCAATCAACAAGATGCGTTAATCCTGCCGTCCAAGGCCAATTTGCATATGGGGTTTTAAATAATTCCCAAGATGATCTTTTATTATCCCAAACTTCGTAACCTTTAGGTTCCCAATCATCCCCAAGCATTTGAATAGTTCCTTCTGCACCATATAATTCTATTGCAGGAGAGTTATATTGTTGCATCGTAAAGCCTGTGGTCACAACAGCCAAACATTTATTTTTAAATTCTAATAATATTTGAAAATTATCATCTGTTTTTACTTTAACTTTTTTTCCATTAATAATTCTTATTGGCTTCGATACAGATGATTTTGCTGTTACATTTTTTACAGATCCTAGCAATCCGGTAAGCGTGGTAATATTATAAACCCCTAGATCAAAAAGAGGACCTCCTCCTGTTTTATAATACCACTCACCCCAATTAGGTCCAGCCCATCCATATCTCGCCCTAGCTAAGGAAATATTTCCAATCCTATTCTTCTTAAGTTCTTGATGAATGGCTTGAAAGACTGGGCTTAAAATTACAAAAGGTGCGGCTATTAATAAATTTTCAGATTTTTTAGCAACTTTGAATAGTCTATCTAAATCCTTCATATTAGTTGCCATAGGCTTTTCAACCAGCACATTTTTTCCAGAAATGAGTGCTTGTTCTGCAATTTTAGAATGTTCGTTCATTGATGTTAGAATAAGAACCAAATCTATCTCAGGATCTTCAAGAATCTTTTTATAGTTTTTATAAAAATATTGATATTTTATTTTTTTACTTATTACTTTATCAATTTTATTATTAACATCTGATACAGCTTTTAAATTAATTATTCCTTTAAAAGAAAGCTTATTAATTATTTCCATATATGGGCCCTGCATAACAGAGCCACATCCTATGATACCTAAGTTTAACAATTTATTTTAAGTAATTTAAATGTTCACCTTGAAACTTCATCATTGTATCAAGAATTTTTTCAGCTGAATTAAAATTATCAACTACTGGATCAGCGAGTAAAGCTTGGAATGCTGCGTCTTTAGATTTTTCTAAAACCGCTGCTGTTGTCAATCTTATCGTTCCAACTTGATTAACTAATATAGAAGAAAAATTATCTGGATAATTATCTAGAGCAATTCCATTAATGCCATTTTTATTAACCATCGCAGGTACCTCAACAACTATGTCATTTGGAATTTGTTTAATGAATCCTTTGTTCAATATGTTGACTGCAGCTTCTTCCATATTTCTATCTTCAACAACTGCTTCCATTAAATTAACTAAGCGTTCTTTAGAATGTCTTTTTTGATCAAAATAATATCCATGCATTTCTTCTGATCTATAAACAGTCATGCAATTATTTTTATAATTTTTATAAAATTCAAGAATTGCATAATGGTCAGCCACACTATGTGCCCAAGGCAAATATTCACCTAGGTGACTATCAGTAGTTATGGGTAAGAAATTATATGTCTCAAATAATTTTAAAAATATTCCTCTTTCTGCACCTGGGGATGTAGATTGTTCATTCATTTTTTCAAAATCAATTATATAATTTTTATAGTACTCAAGAGCTTTCTTCCTTATCATTGGATAGGCATCTTTTTGAGTATCTTTGTATTTTACATCAACCAAAATACTGATATGATTAAGGCCTCCAGCTCTATATTCAATATTTGAAAATTCCGTTTTCATTAATTCTGGTAAATCTCTTTCCATTTCTGCAATTGCATGACACAATCCAATAAATTTCATATCTGGATATTTTACGCTAACTGCATGGCAAATCCTTTGCATAGGATTACTAAAGTTATAAACATAAGCCTCGGGACAAATATTGTTGATATCTTCGCATATTTCTAAAATAGGAGGTATAATTCTTAAAGAATGAAATAATCCACCTGGACCGCCATTTTCAGCATAAATTTGTTTAATACCGTATTGTTGAGGAATTTTCCAATCTTGATCCCACAATCCGAATCTTGGACCTACTTCAATAGATATTACTACTACATCAGCCCCTTTTAAGGCTTCTTTTCTATTTGTAGAAGAGGAAACGTTAAAATTAACACCAAATTGACCTTTGTATTTATCAGCTACAGCTTGCGTTTCTTTTAAAGACGTTTCATCTGTATCATGAAGTACGATCTCACTTCCTTCAAGAATCTTGGATCTATAAATATCTGATACAGCTTCAAGACCAAAATTTGCAGATCCAGCACCAATTAATACAATTTTTTGTTTCATTTTATTCTCCAATTAACAATTTTTTAATTTTATATATAATCTTAATTTTTAATTTTTTTCAATGAAATGATAGAATTAATATTAAGCTTGAAATTTAAGCTTAAAAATAAAGTCTTTTTATTTTGATTTTTTCTTGATTTTGCACTCTTATACAAATTACATTAAAAATTGGGAGATAAAATGAAAAAAATATTTTTATTGATTACTTCTGTATTTATGCTTTCTTTTGCAAGCAATGCTGCTGAGACATTAAGAATTTTAGCAGAAGCAGGAGATGAGGCAACCATTACAGAGGCTGCAGCGCAATTTGAAGCTGCAAATCCTGGAGTCAAAATTGAAGCTAACTTTCTGGGCTGGGATGACTTTATGGCTACTATTAAACTAAAAATGGCAGATAATAATCCGCCAGATTTAGCTCATGGCAATCAAGGTTTTACAGTAGATGGTACATTGATACAGAGCGGGTTAGTTATTTCTTTAGAGAAATACGCTGACCAATATAATTGGAAAAAACAATTTGCTAACGGTGCTTTATCTGAATTTATGTGGAGCGATGATGGCTCAACTTGGGGATCGGGTTCTCTTTATGGAATAAGCCCTGTTGCCGAAGATGTTATTGTTTACTATAATAAAGATAAATTAAAATCTTTAGGATTGTCAGTTCCGACTAGATTTTCTGAATTTGAAAATGCATTAAAAGTTTCTAAGGACGCAGGAGAATTACCTATTGTTCTTGGTGGCGCTGATGGTTGGCCTATAATTCATGTATGGGGTCTTGTTGAAGGTGCGTATGTAAACCCTGAACAAACACGTAGTTGGATTTTTGACGCTAGCAATGTTCAATTCGACACTCCTAATAGAATCAAAGCTGCTAATAAATTAGCTGATATGGCTAACGCAGGATACTTTGGTTCCGATTCTTTGGGCGTAGGTTATGATGATGCTAACGCTATGTTTATTAATGGAGAAGGTGTTTTTAACTTAACTGGCACATGGATGACTGCTGATTTCAATTCAGGTATGGGTGATAATGTTGGAGCCTTTGCAATGCCTACGTGGAATGGCGGTGTTGCAGGAGGAGGATCTTTTGCACTTCCATGGCATATAAGCTCTAAATCTTCTAACCCTGATTTAGCTGCAAAATTCTTAAATCACTTAATGAGTAATGAGTTTGTAGATGATCTAATGGGAGTGGGAAGAGTTCCAGCACAAGCTCCTACTATTGATCCAACCTCAAACCTTCAAGCTGAAGTTATAGCAGCTTCCAATGCCTTAGTTGGTGATAATGCTAAAACTTTCTATACAGACTGGGCTACACCTGGAATGTATGACACTGTAACTCAAGAATTGCAAAAAGTTATTGGTGGTGTAGCGTCTGCTCAAGATTTTATAGATGCAATGGCAGCTGAAAGTATAAATTAAATTTAATAATTGAGGTCTATGACTACTAAAAATATTTATAGACCTCAAACTAAGATAGATTACTCTTCATATCTATACATTTTACCAGCTTTTATATTCTATATTTTGTTTGTTTTATTTCCCCTAGGAGATACATTGGTAACTTCTTTTACTGAATGGAATGGCATATCTGAAAAAAAATGGGTTGGTTTAGAAAATTATTCAAAAAATTTATCAAATAAAAAAATAATATCTTCAATTAAACATTCATTTATTTTAATTATTTTTTATTCTTTTTTACCAATCATCATTGGACTTTTAATAGCAGGTATAATGATACGAGTTAAAATACATGGAATGGCAACTTACAGAGCTATACTTTTTTTACCTCAAATTTTATCTATGATTGTTGTAGGTATTTCATGGAGATGGATTTATGCACCTAAAGGGCCTCTAAATTCTGGTCTTGATTTTTTTGGATTAGAAAATGTATCTAGGGCATGGTTGGGATCTTTTGATTTTGCATTACCTTTTGTTGGACTAATTGGAACTTGGGTAATGTTTGGATTTACTATGATTTTATTTATTGCTGGAGTTCAAAAAATTCCTTCTGAACTTTACGATGCTGCCAAAGTTGATGGAGCAGGGGCTATTGCTGAATTTTTAAATGTTACACTACCTAATCTAAGAGGTGAAATTATTGTTGCTTTAATTTTCACTGTAACTTTAGCACTTCGTAATTTTGATTTAATATATATTACAACAGGGGGTGGGCCAGGAACTTCAACAATGATCCCCTCTATGTTTATATACAAAAAAGCATTTCAAATGAATCAAGTTGGATCCGCTTCATCTCTTGGAATAATGTTAACTTTATTAATTTTTACTCTTGTTTCTTTAATTTTAATTATTTTAAGGGAGAAGAAGTGAATTATAAGAATAGAGAGAAAGTAATAGCTCATTCTATATTCCTGTTAGGATCATTAATTGTATTGTATCCTTTTATTTCCATTCTTTTCTTGGCTTTAAGTGAGCCAGGTACTAGGGTTTCAGGCTTTACTCTTCCAAACGGACTATATTTTGATAATTTTGTCAAAGCTTGGACAGGTGGAGGTTTTAATTATGCATTATTTAATTCCTTCATCATAGTTGTTGCTGTTGTTTCTATTACAATAATTTGCAGTACACTTGCAGCTTATGCATTTGAGAAATTAGATATTTTTGGAATTACCCCATTGTTTGCATTACTGTTGATTGGATTAGTTTTGCCTTACGAATCCATAGTTATATCTTTGTACTATTCAATGAAGAATCTAGGATTAACAAATACTCACTGGGCTTTAATTTTACCTCAAATTGGTTTGTCTATCCCCTTTAGTATTTTTTGGTTACGTGCAAGCTTTAGATCAATACCAAAGGCTTTATCTGAAGCAGCTATGATAGAAGGTGCAAGTCGCTTCACAATTCTTACAAAAATTCTGATACCTCAAATTGTTCCAGCTATTTTAACATTAACTGTTTTATTATTTATGTGGACTTGGAATGAATTTTTACTTGCTTTAGTTATGATCCAAGATGCAGATATGAGAACTGCACCTTTGGCATTAAGCTACTTTGCAGGCAATAAAAGATATGGCGATCCAGCAATAACAGCGGCAGCGGCTATATGGGTAGCACTCCCAGTATTAGTAGCTTATATCTTTCTACAAA
>ENA-OSJC01003183-OSJC01003183.1-marine-metagenome-genome-assembly--contig:-NODE-3183-length-11872-cov-5.094871_pt1 | contig 11872 bp, 22 predicted proteins | sample MGYA00237885_ERZ534234 | MGnify/ENA primary metagenome ERZ534234 (study PRJEB26413, sample SAMN06343907) | marine metagenome | isolation source: coastal waters | place: Atlantic Ocean: West Antarctic... | reverse complement strand
TTGATGGTGGAAACAGTAATGTTGTCTTCGGCGAATCTTCAGCTAGTGTCACCAGTTTGCATTTCAACGTAGGTACTGGGCTGGACAGCCACTTGTATCTTGGGCATGGATCAAGCAATGCAAATAAACCAGTATTGTTTGTAAATAGGAATGCTAATGACGGACAGTTAGTTCAGTTTAGACAAGCAAATGCTGAAGAAGGTAATATATCTGTATCGGGTTCAACTGTATCATACAACGGTTTTGCAGGAAGACACGAAAGCTCTGGCATTGCAACAAATACAGCAGTCGGAACTGTTGTTAGTACTATAGATGAATTAGATGTTTATCCTGATACACAGCCTGATAGTGCCGGTGGCGTTATGGCAAGTCCTAAAGCAGGTCAAACAAGAGCGGATCACGCTAAAGTAAAAGTATCAGATTCTGTTGGAGACAACAGAGTATACGGAGTAGTAGATACCTTTGAAACAAGTGGGAAGGTTAATATAACATCCGTTGGCATTGGCTCAGTCAGAGTAACAGGAGCTTGTGTTGGTGGGGATCTTCTTGAGAGCAACGGTGATGGCACAGCCAAAGTACAATCAGATGATATTGTAAGAAGTAAAACAATCGGAAAAGTAACAATCGGCAACACAGATGCAAGTGTAAAACTTGTGTCTTGCGTAATGTATTGCGGATAAAGGATAAATAAACATGACTAGGGTAGAAGCACTTGAGGCAGTATAATGGATAAGCGCACAGTCAGCAGCGCTCACCAGCGCATCGATGAAATGCAATTGCAGATCGTTGAGCTGCGAACTGAAGCTAAGGTCAATTTCCGTGACCTGTTCAACAGGGTACGCAGGCTTGAAGCCGTGCTTATCGCCACATCAGGTGCAACAATAGTCATGCTGCTGACTATTTTAAGCAAAATGGGCTAACGCCCAAACCACACCCCCTAAAATTTAAAGTGAGTTTGCTATGGTTGCTGAGATTCTGGCAGGAATAGCGCTTGTCAAAGCGTCAGTTGATTTTGTCAAAGGCAACATTGGCACGATCAAAGACATTGGTGAAATCGCGGGTCAGATCGACGGGGTTTTCGCGGGGCGGCGAGAGTGCGCCAAGGCGCGTAGCAAAGACAAGGGCATGTCAATCCGGCAGCAATTCGGATCTGACAGCCCTGCCCAAGCCGTGATCAATGCGAAGCTGGCCGATGAAGCATACGCAGAGCTAAAATTTATGATCATTGACCGCTGGAACCTGCGGGTATGGGAAGAAATCGAGGAAGCACAGCGGGAGAAAATCAGGCAGGACGCCGCCGACGCGCAGCTACAAAAAATAGCCAAAGCGGAAAACCAGGAACAGATGCAGGAAATCGCGGTTGTCGGGGCGTCACTGGCAATTGGCATTCTTATCATCGTCGGAATTGGTCTGGTGATGTGGGCAATGAAGGTTGATTAATGGCACACCTAGATCACACAGCAGACTATGACCTGGACGGAGACGGTAAGGTTAGCGCTCAGGACGTGGCCACAGCCAAAATTATACAAGATCAGGAAGACGCAGCGCGCAAACACCTCGCTCAGCTACGGCTTGCCAGGTACGCCATGATTGCGATTGGCGTATACACGTTGCTCATGTTTATGCCGTTTGTACCTGATAGCAGGATTAAACTGCTCACCACAATTAGTGATCTTTTTTATATATCAATGGCGTCAATCGTTGGCGCGTTCATGGGCTTCACTAGCTACATGAGCCGCAAGTGAACGAGCACGAAGCGCGTCACGCCGAGCGTGAATATATTCTCTGCTTGATCGACCAGCAGTTTCCCCTTTGGGTCGGAAAATACCTTCGCAAAATCTTATCGGAGAAAAAGCATGAGCATACTTAATGCACTTATAGGGCCTGTCTCTGGGCTCCTAGACAAGTTCATCGAGGACAAAGACCAGAAGGCACGTATAGCATTCGAGCTGAGCACATTGGCAGAGAAGCAGGCGCACGAGCTTGCTAAGGGACAGATCGATGCAAACGTAGCAGCGGCCAAGCACCCGTCCTTATTCGTGGCAGGAGCTCGCCCAGCGATCATGTGGATCTGTGCGCTCGGCCTTCTCACACAGTTCTTCATCATGCCGATTGCGGAGTGGGCCACGGCTATCTGGATGCCAGGCACAGCACTCCCAGATTTAGCAACCGGCGAGCTTATGACTTTGACGCTTTCACTTCTCGGGCTTGGCGGCATGAGAACCTGGGAGAAGAGCAAGGGCGTTGCGCGAGAAAACCTCAAACAGTGAGAAGGATTTAAACATGGCTTACGGAAAGAAACAAAAAACATTGCTGAGCAAACACGCAACTCACCACACCAAGGGCCACATGGATGAGATGAAAACGTCCATGAAGAAGGGCTCAACATTCAAGGCCGCTCATAAAAAAGCGCAAAAGAAGGTAGGCACATGAGAGACGTAAACGAGATCATAATCCACTGCACCGCCACACGCGCCAATTGGATGGAGGGCAGACCAGTTGCTGACATTGTGGCAGAGCTCACCAGGTGGCACGTTGAAGATAATGGATGGTCAGACTGCGGCTATCACCACGTCATTACACGCGATGGTGAGGTGGGTACAGCACGGCCAGAGGAACGGTCGGGCGCTCACTGTCGCGGCAAGAACAAGCGCAGCGTAGGCATAACATTGTGCGGCGGTAGAGGTGGTCAAGAGGACGATGCGTTTGAGGACAACTTCAGCGCATCACAAGAAAGCGCGCTGCGTTGCTTGATCGGGGATCTCAAGCAAAAGTATCCAGGCATCACAAAGATCAGCGGACACAATGAGTACGCCGCAAAAGCTTGTCCGTGTTTCCAAGTAAGTGATTGGCTGATCTGATGAAGTCACCGGCCTGGACCCGCAAAGAGGGGAAGAACCCGAAGGGTGGTCTGAACGCAAAAGGCAGGGCAGGGACCGGCATGAAGGCTCCGGTAAAGAGCGGCGACAATCCTCGACGGGCTTCATTCTTGGCGCGCATGGGCGGGATGCCTGGGCCAGAAAACAAGGACGGCAAGCCTACCAGATTGCTGCTCAGTTTAAGAGCTTGGGGTGCCAGCTCAAAGGCAGACGCCAAACGTAAATCCACACTGATTTCCAACCGCAACAAATCAAAGAAAGCTTGAACATGAAGCAAGGTCTCTACGCAAATATGAACGCTCGCAAGAAGGCAGGCACAAGCCGGACAAAAAAAAACAGCACGGTCAGTCCGTCTGCTTATAAAAATATGAAGGCCGGTTTTCCGAAAAAGAAAAAGAAGACGATGCTGTCCTAGATCTTGCGACCCGAGGTCGCGAAACGGTCGCGGCCACAGAGTATTACTGTGGCCGGAGGCTACTTGACAATACCTGTAAACTACTGTTATGCATAGTTAAGTGCTTACAAGATAGTTACAGAGACAAGCGTAGACAGGTTCGAGCCCCGTCAACCGCGCCAACTGATTACTAAAGAAATCAATGCATTAGCGGTTAAAATGTCTCTGCGGGTCGCAAGTTGGTCGCAGAGATTCGGCGCGGTTGACGGGAAAAACGGACCGCAAGCCTTGTAACTTATCTTTTTTTGCACGATATAATTGACGTAATGCGTCAAGTCGCAACGGGAGATTAAAGAAAATGCTGCATTTAGAAGTCAACTTTAGGAAGGGCAGAGCGAATCAGGGCAAGTCATCTTGGTGCGTCGACACTCGTTCAATTCTGTCTGATGGCAAAGAAAAGTTCTTTCTAACTAAAGAAGCTGCTCAGCAATACTGCAAGCGTGTGAGTGAAGAGCTAGTATTATCAGACACGGACGCCTGGACTTGGACCTTTGCTGATCTGCAAGAAAACTTTTTAGGCCAGGTCAAAAAAGAGCGCAGAGCTGGTGAACGTAGCCAATCATATCTTAACGATAAAACCCGTCACGTTGGACAATTTATTGGGCTGACTTTGAAAGGTAATCCTTTGTCTAAGTTTCGTGTTTTAGATCTCACGCTTGGACATATTGAACTGCAGCTTATGGATGAATTGAAGCTTGGCAAATCTAAAAAAACTATGGAAAACCTTTTTGGCTCAGTGAACAAGATGATGAAATTTGCTATCAAGCATGGATGCCGTGTGACCAATCCTTGCATTGGCGTTGAGATAAAGTTTGACTTGGCCAAGCCTAAGAAAAAAACAAACCCTGCAAACATTCAGCCGGAAGTTATTCAGAAAATAATTACAGAGATGAACCCTAGGTGGCGGTTAATTACGAGCTTTGCAGCAAACAGTGGGCTGCGTCAGGGTGAGCTACGTGCGTTAACCTGGGGCGATATTTACTGGAGTACAAATAAGATAAATGTTGATAAGGCTTACAAGCATCAGAGCAAAGAGGTTGGCGTAACAAAAACGGAGGCGGGTGTACGAAAAGTCCCGCTTGCCAAAGCCCTCAAAAAAGCCATGCAAGAATATTACATTGCTCAAGGCAGGCCATCAGATAGCGCTTTAGTTTTTCAACACGAAGTAAGTATGCCAAAAAAATTCATTGGTGGAAACCAACACGCACGTTACACAATAAACCCGAAAAAAATTGCCTTTTCAAAGAATGCAGGCCAACCCTATTCGATTGGCGCTGGTTCGGCGCTAACCCACGCGCATTTTTTGAAAGCAGTACATACGGCTTGCGACGATGCTGGCGTTGATCGAATTACTTGGCACGATCTGCGGCACTTCTCAGCCTCAATGCTGCTAAAGAAACATAGCAACAGTTTGTGGGAGGTAAGCAAGCGCCTCGGCCATGCACAAAAAAGCACGACCGAGAATATCTATGGCCACTTAATCGAAGACGTGACAACAGATGAAGAGGAAGATCTCTTAGCGCTTGGGTAGTGTGATCACTATGTTCTGCGTCTCAGGATCTAAGCGGGTGGCTATGTCTCCCGCTTCTTTTTTATCCTGCTCACCGATTTGGAAAGCCTCTTCCAAGACAGACTTAGATACGAAAACAGACCGGCCCATGTTTACTGTCTCGCAGTTCGATCGCACCAGGCGCATTGTTCTTTTGTAGATAGCAGGGGCGTCATCACCAAACAGTAACATCGACGCCTCTTTCATGGTCAATAATTTACCAGCCAATATCATCCTCCAATTCATCCTTTTTAGCAGGAGCGTAGCTTTGCTGCTGCTGCGATGGAGCGTAGCTTTGCTGCGGATCGCGTGGCGCATTGGTGAATAGCGGAATGTAGGCCACTTTTGGGAACTCGCGCACGTCCTGGGCTCCCGTGCGCTCTGCTAGTGTGATACCAATCTCCGCACCAGCTCTGACCATCTGCATGTAAAGATCTTCACAGGTTGCTTTCTGCTGCTCTGTCATTGGATCATAGCGGCTTGTGTTGTCGTTCCATTGCGTTCGGATATTGACGTAGGCTGTCGCTCGGTACTCTTTCAATGCGGACAGATCTTGCTTTAGTTTTAATGTGGCTTTGGAAAAGTGAGGCACTTATCTGACTCCAGTGTTTAGGGTTTCAAATTTGGCTGCGTAATAATCTTTCAGTTCCGCAGTCATTTCGCGATCGTATTCTGCAAGCGCCTCACGCTCTGATTTTGAATCTTTGGCCCACTTAGAGAGCTGATACTTTTGATCGAAGTATTCTATTTTGCGTTTCTCCTGGTCCACCCATATGCGCCATTCGTCAGCGTTCTGAATAGGTGGTTCGTCTAGCCCTGGTGCCTGTTGTTTGGGCTCTGCTTTCTGCTTTGGTTTCTCCGGTGGTTTTGGTTGTGGTCGTGGTGCTGGCTGTGGCCTGGCTGCTTGGATGCTTGCGTTGCCATCGTCATCTTCTGGCGCAAGTCCAACCATGCCCAGGATCCCATATCTCCGCGCATAAGTGATTGCGGAGCCGAGCCCTTGCATGTCGTTCTTCTGCAGAACCAGGTACACCACAGAGCTCCAAGATGCCCCTGTGGTGTGCAAGAGAGTGGTTTCAACGAATTGACCATAGGCATCATGCCCGTTTGCTTGCAGCACTGCAAAATTGTTATTGTGAAAGGCTTCCTTGCAAGCGTCAACGCAGCTCGACAGGGATGCGTACTTAGATTTAAAGTGCGGGTTCGTTGCATCTTTCACTACGGGATCACAGGCACCTTGTGCTTTGATAAGATCGACAATGGCTGAGCTGGCTTCCATTAATTTACACCCCACATTTTTTTAGCTTCCTCAAGATACGTTGGCGGCTCGCTCCAATAGATTGCGTTCCAATCAGGCGACACCAGGCCAAGCAATTCATCCTTGGTTCTGGCAGCGCGCAGTATGTTCTCAGTGGTCTTGTGAAACAGAGAGATATCAGCCACCACATCGTGCAGATAATCATCCCGCAACTCTGGGCAATTGCTCTGATCAAAGATCCGATAGTCTGTTGCGTTTGCATAAACCAAAAACGGAGGCTGATGCCCGTTCAATGCCCAGAAGCCTGCAGCCTGGTAAACATTGTTTAGATCAAACATGCCGGTCAGCGATCGCGGCAGGGATCCTGCAGTCCAACCAGACTTGCTTGAGCTCGACATGCGGGACCACTTTGTTTTTAGATCTCCACGCCGCCCGTAATCTGGCTTGGTGAAATGAGGTACAGCGTTCCCAGGCAATGTGTCGATCAGATCAATTTCGCCAATGATCCGGTTGTCCAAACGCATGGCTTCCTTCAGACCCAACACAGCGTGTTCGATCACCATCGGCAGCTCATCCAGGTACTTGTCTTGACGGGCTCTGTCGTTGTCCAGGACGCTCGCGTTGTAATCTTTGGGCGAGTAGTGCTTGAGATCACGCACGGCGGTCTCTGTGGCCTCTGACAAGCTCAGTGTGGTCTCGAACTCATCTGGCACAAGGTGCAAGTCAGTGGCCGTTTGCACGGCTCTGCCTGCTTCCATATTCGCGCTGGATCTATTTGCTTTAAGGCGATCGAGCGTCATGCGCGCCGCTGTTTTTTCGACTGAGGAAAATGATTCGGTTTTTAAGACTTTATATGCGGCATCAATTAGTGGTCTAACGTGCGCTTTTTCATAGATTGTCTTTGCACGATCTTTCGAGCGTGGATTTGAATGATGCCAGTAATTATGTCGGGTGGACCAGTCCGGTACGTCTATCAGCATGATTCTCATTCTCCCCAAGGTGTAGGAAAGAACGTATCTTCAGTTGTCGGTATTCGTCAAGAGTGATCGCGGATTAAATCAAGCGGCCTCGTATTCGATGACAGCTCCACGCAGTTCTGGCCTCCATACTGACGAAATCAAGGGCGTGGCCCACTCTAAATCCAGTCCAGTTAAGACCGCCTCTTTGCCTTCAAGAAAGGTTTTCTGAGACAACATCTCAGTATCTGCCCAGGGGTCGTACAGAGAGTGACCGCCTCTTGGCTCGGGGTAAACATAACCAAACATAACCGGCCCGTTTTTAATTTTAGCGTAGGAACTGCGCTCGATGCAGTCTTTGCTGACGATGCCTTTTTTGATGGGATCCAAATCAACTAAGCCAATGCTGTCTCTATACTGGATCCACGGACCGACATATCCTTTGTCTATTTTATAGATAATTGCGGCCACATCATCTGTATATTGTTCGTTCAGCCAGACTTGCCCTTTCGGACAATCCTTGTTCGTGCCGGTCGGCATCGTCTCGGCTGCTTTGCCATCACCGAATATAACCGAATAAGCAATTATGTCGATTGGCAGGGACCGGAACATAATATCCTGGGGCCTGCAGCTCAAGAAATCGGCGTACTCTTCAGCATCATTCAGCGTGAGCTGGATCTTTCCGTGGATGTGCCTTGATAAAGTTTCGGGCGTAATGCCCTTTCGCTCAGCGATTACTTTCTTCGGTAAGCCACTTTGCTTGATCATATAATCTAAGTTGTTATCCATATTCATGGAATGCCTCCTTTAACGGTTGCCGTCAAATCCTTTTAAATCAGATAAGTCACTTGTCCTATTACGTCAAGTATCCTAGTTTGATTCGTATGACGATTGACGAATACCGCCTAGATAAAAACTGGAGCTACACAGAGCTCGCGCGCCAAACTGGTGCCGCACACGCTACAGTTGCGCGCAGATGGTGCCTCAAGTTCGATCATGTTGACCGATTAATACCGAGTCAAGCTTTTATGGATCGCATTATTTTACTGACAAGTGGCGAGGTATTACCCAATGACTTCTACATTCGCCGCCAATGATCCGTTAAGCGAGGACGATCTACAGCGTCAAGTTGTTGCTTACCTAGCGTCAACTTTACCCGCTCAATGCGTTTTTCATCATTCGCCAAACGAAGGTGTGCGCCGTATCGCATTTAAAATGCGGCTCAAATCAATGGGTACTCGCTACGGCTGGCCGGACCTGGAAATATTCGCAGCAGGAAGTGCAACGCACACTGGCAAACCCACAGCCTTTTTCATCGAGCTCAAAACTCTGAAGGGCAGGATGAACGGCAACCAGGATCAGATCCGCGACGAGATCACTGCAGCAGGATTCAATTGGGTGCTCTGCAGATCGCTTGATGATGTCAAAGAATACATCCAGCGCGTGATCAAGATGAGGGATATTACATGAGCCCAACCTGGTCACCAATCAAGCCAATCCTCGATCGCACAAAGATCGTCTGCAAAAGGTGCAGGGGCGTAGGGCGGCGGCGGGTCTCTTTCAACGTGGAGTATCCAGAGGAATACCAGGGCGATATCCCAACCTACGAAATGATCAACTGTGATGTCTGCAATGGAACCGGTGAAGTGGAGCTGGACGTTGCCCCGCCTAGGTTATGATCCTTGCCCAGAATGCAATGACGGGACGATAGAGGTTGAGATTTATCATCGGCAATCATTTGATCGCGACAGTGGATATATCCAAACCAGATCTGAGGATTGCGAGCATTGCGATGGAACGGGCGAAGCACCGGCTTGTGAGGAATGCGAGGACGGTTGGATTGCTGACGAGCGGCCTGTCTCTGCAGGCGGTGGGCCTCGCGAGCACTGGGGCTACGAAACATTTCACAGGCCATGCCTAGACTGCAACTCAGACGGAGCAAAGCCCCTTGGTGACGATTATTAAATCCAGAGTCAGCGATAAGTCGGACGAGCAGCTCCAACGCGAGGACATACGCAACAGGCAATCGTGCTCAATGCGATTTCGAAAAGAAGTAAAAGTGTCGGTCAAACCGGCACCCTGGGACAACAACAAGGGAGAAGACAATGAAGACAAATCTGACAGAGACACAACTAGGCCAGGCAATGCTTGAATTTGAGCGTGACCAGGTAAAAGCTCTGCGCCGCAAAGCCCTGCCGTGCGACAAGGGCGAGGTAGCAGTGATCCCCACGCACATGAGCGATGTGGCAGTCGTGTTACTTCGCGAGCTGAGACGCAAGGGGCCGAGCACAGCACAATACCTGGGCGATCGATGTAGCATCACCAGCCACAGAGCAAGCTCTACGCTTTTAAGCCTGCTGAACCAGAAGCTTGTGCGCCAGGTTGATCGTAGCAGCGCTCTGCCTGATGGAACGTACATGGCAGGCCACAGGGATCGCCAAGATGCTTGGGTGTACCAGGCGGCAAACCGGTGAAGCTAACACCGGCCCAGCAAACAGAGCTCAAGTATCTGCGTAGCCAGGTCGATCACACTCAGCAGACAGCGCACCAAAACGATGCACATCCCAATGCAAAGAACGATCACTGGCAAGCGCGCCAGGAGCTCACAGATTACGTCAGCGGACTGCGCCGTGCGGGGCATACAATCTAGGGAGATACCAATGCTTAAATATTCGGACAGGGACTACTACGAAAAGCAAGTTGTGGAAATAAAAGAGTGCATAAAAAAAACTCAGGGCAAAGATAACGATTGGGCGCACAAAGTTATAGAATTGCTCGAAGGCGAGACGGGCGCAGGCAGGCATATTTCATACCAGGCTAGAAAGCATCTTTCTCAAGACGTTGCCAGAATCAATCGATTGTGTGAGGCGATGAATGATTTGTTTGATCATGCAGTGCAGAAAACAGCGCCGTTGCTGGCTAAGCCCTATAAGCCAAAGCCAGAACCAAAACCGCCAGAAGTAAACACCGTCATGTTTAACCAGGTAATGACGTTGCTGACAGTTCCAAAAAAACATGCTGATAGTCAACTGAGCATTAGAGCCAAGAATGCTATCGAAAGCTGCACTGATTTTCCACGCCATAGGTCAGTATGTCTATCGTTGACGATGGAACAAGTGATCGATGCCCCTGTTTCTCAGCTCGTTAAAATACAAAATGTTGGCTTTAAAGCGGCTAAGTTTATCTTTTTACGTCTAGAACCACTGCGTAATAAGCCTGTGGACGCTTTAGGGATTGACAAGGTTTGATACGTAATCTTACAATCGGCTTGTCCGCTTACGCAGCTATTCTAAGCGCTAAGAATAGCACTAATCAATGTGCTTATCATTGCACTTATTTACAAAACAAACAAAAAAAAGAAGCTAGACTAAGCGCTTCGCTAAGCGCTAAGGGGTGCTCGGGCCTTTTCTCAGCACATATTTCTGGACAATCTTGTGGATAAGTCTCGGCTCAGCATGATCGAGCTCGACGATCTATTCATGCAGGCTGCAGAGACAGAGCGCAGGCTACCGGCAGCATTTCGCAGACAGAAGCTAGCGAGCTGGCCAGAGTATGTGCAGGAATGGTCAGCATATGGTTGGGATGACTTCGTTGCACCAATCGGCAAAGCATCACCTCACCAGGTCACACAGTACGAGCGAGCACTCATTCTCGGCATAGAGCACATGAACAAGGATGATCGTCGCCTGGTCTGGGCTGTCGCACATTCAGCAGCGTTCAGAGAACGTGGACCAGCCTGGACGAAGATCGGCAAGATGCTGGGGAACAGAGATGGCAGAACGGTCAAGCGCATGTACCAGGACGCATTGGTCCGGCTGTACTATAAGATTCCAATCGAGTCTGACGATGAGATCCTAGGCGATCTGTTCAGCTAGTTTTTCTTCTTGCCGCCACTTCGATGGTTACCTTCTCGACGTGCAGCGGGAAAGCTAGGGTTGGTAATACCTTTCTTTGCAGCGCGACGAAATATGCGAGAAGTTGGGTTCCATTCGTCTGTTGAGGCTTCTTTATCATCAGAAACGGGATCGTTTGAGGCTATTTGTTCGTCTGTTTTGTCCATTGTTCATCTACTCTTTACGTTACAATTGAATAGCTAAAGCTTAGACAAATCTTCTTATCATTGCAATTGACGCATACCGTCATGGCTGTACGCGATAAAGATCAAGACGCTTGCGCGAGTGTACCGAATGTGGTACGAGAAACGATATAATAGCACAGATGTTGTGTGCCATTGTATTCTCCCTTTGTCTCAACAACTTCCCTCGCAGATTTTAATCAACCAAAGCCTCAACATCTTTGTGCGGGGGATTTTTCATTGGATCGATCATGCCACGAGTATCTAAAAAGCAATTCACGCACATTTGTGACGAGCTGGCAGATGGGCGAAGCCTGGTTAGAATATGCAAGGAAACCCCTTCTTTGCCTAGTCTTCGCACAGTTATGCGACATGTGCAGGACGATGAGGAAGCGTGGATCCAGTACCGCAAGGCACGTTCACTGCAGTGTGAATTGATGCGCGATCAGATCATTGAATTGGTAGAGGCTCCGCTCCCCGCTGATAAAGGTGCAGCAATGGCAGAGGTAGGCAGGAGACGCTTAGAGGTGGAGCACAAGGACAAGTACATCAGGCAGCTACAGCCATTAGGTATCAGGGATAAGGTAGAGGATAAGCAGCAGAGCACAGGGCAGATCACACTGACCTGGGGTAATGCAGAGGTAAGGGAAGGGTGAAGGAAGCAAGGGGATAAGTAAGGGATAGTACCGTGTTGTGTCTTG
>ENA-OSJC01003181-OSJC01003181.1-marine-metagenome-genome-assembly--contig:-NODE-3181-length-11877-cov-9.460085_pt1 | contig 11877 bp, 9 predicted proteins | sample MGYA00237885_ERZ534234 | MGnify/ENA primary metagenome ERZ534234 (study PRJEB26413, sample SAMN06343907) | marine metagenome | isolation source: coastal waters | place: Atlantic Ocean: West Antarctic... | reverse complement strand
GTTATGGATCTCATTTGGGCTGCTGGAGATTCTCAAGCAAGAGGATTTTTAATAGGAGCAACTGCTGGAAGAACTACATTGGCAGGAGAAGGCTTGCAACACCAAGATGGACATAGTTTAATTATGGCATCCATGATTCCAAATTGTGTTTCTTATGATCCTACTTATGCTTATGAGCTTGCAATTATTATTGAAGATGGTTTGAAGAGAATGCATGAAAAACAAGAAAACATTTTTTATTACATTACCACTATGAATGAAAACTATATTCATCCTGAATTGCCAAATCATGTAAAAAAAGAGGATGTGTTGCAAGGAATGTACCTATTAAAAGAATTTGAAAATCAGGGAAAAACTAAAGTTCAACTCATGGGTTCAGGCACTATTCTTAATGAAGTTTTACAAGCAGCTGAAATTCTTAGCAAGGAATATGGGATCGATTCTGATGTATGGAGCGTAACTAGCTTTAATGAGCTGAAAAAGAATGGAATGGAAGTTGAAAGAAAAAATCTACTTAACCCCACTGAAGAAAAGCAGCAATCTTTTGTAGAAAAATGTTTGGACGGAAGATCGGGTCCTATCATTGCTGCAACAGATTATATGAGAGTTCATGCAGAACAGATTAGTCCTTATATAAAAGAAAGTTATTATGCTTTTGGAACAGACGGATATGGAAGAAGCGATACTAGAAAAAAATTAAGAGAGTTCTTTGAGGTTAATAAAGAATATATAGTTGCAAATACCTTGAGTATTTTAGCAAAAGAACAAAAAATAGCATCTAAAGTTGCACAAGACGCTTTCGAAAAATATAATATTGATCAAACAAAACCGATACCAACAAAATTATAATGTCTAATGATATTTTAGTTCCTAATATTGGTGACTTTAATAATGTTGAAATTATTGAGGTTCTGATTAAAGAAGGTCAAGAAATAGAAAAGGGAGATACTGTTATTACGCTTGAAAGCGACAAATCAAGTGTAGAGGTTCCTTCAAATATTTCTGGAACTGTCAAAGTCGTTCATATAAAAATTGGAGACAAGGTTTCTGAAGGAAGTTTAGTAGCCTCACTGGAAAGCTCTAAAATATCCACTAATATAGATGAGTTCAATCCAAAGGACATAAAAATAGTAACAAAAAAAAATGAAGTAGCCAATTTAAAAACTTTAATTATTCCTAATATGAATTTTGTAGGTAAATTAATAGTTACTAATGTTCTTGTAAAAGAGGGAGATATAATTTCAGAAGATCAACCAATTATTACAATAGAAGATGACAATTCCAGCATTGACATACCTTCTCCAACAAAAGGCGTTATAGATCAAATTTCTATTAAGGTTAATGAAGAGGTCTCAATAGACAAGGAGATTTGCAAAATGCAGATTTCTGAAGAAATTCAACAACCTCACATAAAAAACATTGAGGATAAATCAGCTCCCATTAAGCAAGTCCAACCCTCTAATAAAGATGAAAATGTTACAGGAGCAAGCCCAAAAATTATGAAATTTGCAAGAGAACTTGGAATTTCTATAAATCAAATTAATGGTAGTGCCAGACAGGGAAGGGTTAGCGAGCAAGATATTAAGAACTATGTTAAACAAAATTTAAATAAAACCAAATCTAACCAAGAGGTAAATTTAAAATCAGAACTAAAAAAAAATGAGGTGGATTCTCTTCCATATCAACATAATGAATTTGGAGATGTTGATATTCAGACCATTCCAAGAATAAAAAAAATGTCTGGTCCGCATTTGGTTAAGGCGTGGAATACAATTCCACATGTGACCCAACATGATGAGCTAGATATTACTGAAATGGAAAGTTTTAGGAAGGGATTAATAAACTTGAATACAAGAGAAAAAATTTCAATAACGCCATTGGCTTTCATAATGAAAGCTCTAGTTAATGCAATGCAAAAATTTACAAATTTTAATAGCTCCCTAGAACAAGATAGGGTTATTTATAAAAAATATTTCCATATTGGAGTTGCCGTCGATACTCCGCATGGGTTAATGGTGCCAAAAATTCGCGATGTTGATACAAAAAACATTTCTGAATTAAGTAAAGAGCTTAGATCTGTAAGTAAACTTTGCAAAGAATTGAAGATTGATAAAAAGGAATTTTTTGGAGGTTCAATGACGATTTCTAGCCTTGGAGGTATTGGAGGAAGTTTTTTTACACCGATTATTAACTCTCCTGAAGTTGCAATAATAGGAATAGGAAAATCTGAGGTAAAACCAATATTTATAAATGGAAAATTTGAACCAAGAATGATGATGCCAATTTCTTTATCTTACGATCATAGAATAATTGATGGAGCTGAAGCAGCAAAATTTTGCCAAGATTTAAAAATTAATCTTGGAAAAAACTTTGCTATGGAACTAGCAATCTAAATGGTTGTACAAGGATTGTGCGAAAAAAAATTCTTAGAAATTAAAGAAATTTTTAACAATTCTTTTATAAACCTTACAGAAACCGGAGCCTCATTTTCAGTCATTCAAAATAAAAAAAAGATTATTAGTTTGTATGGTGGAGTAACAAACTCTCAAAATAAATCCTGGGATGATAAAACAATTGTTAATACCTTTTCTGCAAGCAAAGGTATCTACGAAGCCTGTGCTGCAAGATTGCTTAACGAGCAACTATTAGATTTAGAAAAACCAGTTTCTTACTATTGGCCATCATTCAAACAATTAAATAAATCATCAATCCTAACTAAGCATATTTTTTCTCATCAATCTGGAATGTTTCGCTTTAAAACAAAATTAGAAAATAAAGATTTATTAGACTGGAAAAAAATTATCTCTATTTTAGAAAATCAAGAACCAGATCATGAACCTGGAAAACAAACATATTATCATGCAAAAACTCACGGGTACCTAATAGGAAATTTAATTAAAATTATTAGTGGCTTAAGTGTTGGGCAATTTTTAAAAAAACATATTACAGATAAAGAAAATTTAAATTTTTATTTTGGCTTGAAAGAATCTCAAATATCAAATGTTGCAGATCTTTCCTTGCAGAGGAATAACAGTAAAGACAATAAGGCTGAAAATGAAAATTTTACTGCCTTTAATAACCCAAAACAAAATGTCGAATTCTATAATAGTCAAGATTGGAGAAAAGCCGAGATTCCCTCTATGGGTGGTCACGGCAGTTCAGATGCTATAGCTTCAATTTATGATTATTTAGCTAATGATTTTAAAAGCAATCAAAAAAATATTATTTCTCAAAAGCTGATAACAGAGTGTTTAAAAGAGACAAAACCAAAAATGGACTTGAGTTTAAATTTTCCTATTAAGTGGACTAATTTAGGTTTTATTTTAAGAGGAGGATGGATGTTTGGCAAACACAAAGAGTCTTTTGGCCACAATGGTTGGGGTGGCTCTCTGGGATTTGCAGATCCAGTCAATGGACTTGGCGTATCATATGTAACAAAAGAAATTAATCCTACCATGGGAATCGACCAAAGAGCTGTGGCTTTGGTTAAAAAATTTTATGAATTGTTAATTTGATTGGCTAGCAGTGTTGCGCTGCTCCATGAATCTTCCGCTTTAGGACCACACATCCAATCACCACAAATTCCTAAATTTATATCTTTATTCCAGTAAAATTTTTTTGAAAATTGCTTACTTTTATAGGCATATAACCAGCAATGAAGATCTTTATAGGACAACTCCACATTCTTAATTTTAAGTAAAGTAAGAAATTCTTTAATCATTAACTCTAAAACTTTCTCTTTTTTATCTTTATAAATATGACAATATTTCTTTGCAAAACCTAAGCTACTTTGCAAAGTCCATAGTTCAAAATTTTTATTATTACCCACTCTTAATTTAGAGCTTTCATTTCCAGCCCACCCTAGAATGGAGTTTTTTTTAAACTTTATTCCACTTAATGAAACCTTTGAGGGCTTATTAAATCCAATCATCGCAGTAAGATTTGGTTCCATAGAGCCTTCAAGGCTTAAACCTAGGTCCAAAAATTTAGTAATTTTTTTACATTGCTCTAAAGGTATAGTTAGAATTAATCTTTCACATTCTTGTCTAGACTTGTCTTTAAATTGCAAAGTCCATTTATTATTCTTTCTTTCAATCTCTATTAATTCTTTTAAATACTCAACTTTTATAGCTAGTAAGTGTTTGACAAAGTCATTATTTCCCAATTTTCCAATATATTTTTTTTTATCCATTAGTTTGTTATCTTCAAAATAACGAAAATCTCCTCTCCACTCTTTAATTGAAGATTTTAAGTATTGGTTTAAAAAAAGATCGAACTTATCTGCGCTCGGAGAGATAAATTGAAGCCCGTGATCAAAAAATCCGATATTCTCAACTCTCCTAGTGGATGATCTTCCTCCTGGCCCTCTACCTTTATCAAATATTGAAATATTATTATTTTGATTTAAAGTTTTTGTAAGAACTGCTGAAGAAAATCCAGATCCAATAATAATTGTTTTTTTCATATTTTAAAAATACTTTTTAGAGGAGTTCACAATAATTATCTAATAAAATTAAATATTTTAAAAAAAATTAATTCTATCATAAAATGTTGGCGGAGAGAGAGGGATTCGAACCCTCGAAACAGTTGCCTGTTTACACACTTTCCAAGCGTGCTGATTAAACCACTCTCACATCTCTCCTATTGTTTTTTATAGAAACATAGACTTGTGTTCCTTATATGAAATATTTCATATTTGTCTCTAATTTCGTTTAAATACTTGTAAACGTCTTTGTGTGATCGTTTACCAATAGAGTAATCATGCCAAAAAATTAATCCATTTTTTCTAATCATTCTCATTGATTTCTCTGTATCATTCTTAACACAACTGTAAGAATGACCTCCATCAATAAATATAAGATCCAAACTATCTACAAATCTATCGATATTTAATTTTTTCGAATCTTGAAAAATAACTTCAATTTTACTTTTAATATTATTATTTTTTGAAAACATAAATTTATTATATTTACTTTCTGACAGAGCATTTTTTTGAGCTACAGTACTTTCTCCTGATATTTTAGTTGCATGACCAATACTACTGGGGTCTAGCGTGATTGTGTAAATTTTGGCATCATCAGGAGAGTTAAGAGAAAATAAAAAAGTTGTCTTTCCGCTACATGTTCCAAACTCAAATATATTTTTAGATTTTTTGCTTAAGACAGATAAAATCCAGGCCTCGTAATCAGAAGTCATGCCAACTACATTCCAAGTTTCTGGAACAAAAAAAATGCTAGTTATCATTCTTTCACTTGGAGATTTTAACTTATCATCAACTATGTCTGGATTAAAACATTCACTTACATCTTCTAAGTTTACAGATTTAATTTTTGGATTATGAAAAAAAACTCTGATTTTTCTTTTTTTCAAATAAAAAATAAAAAAAATATTTAACAAAATTAAAGAATAAAAAAAATATTCAAGCATCTTTATTTATTTTCAACACTCCTATAAATGCTTCCTGTGGTATTTCCACGCTACCAAACTGTTTCATTCTAGATTTTCCTTTTTTTTGCTTATCCAATAACTTTCTTTTTCTATCTCTTGCTCCGCCACCATGAATTTTTGTAAGAACATCTTTTTTAAAACCCTGAATTGTTTCCCTAGCTATGACTTTTCCTCCTATAGCTGCCTGAATAGGTATTTGAAATTGATGTCTTGGAATTAATTCTTTTAGTTTTTCACAAATTAATCTTCCCTGCCGTACTGCAAATTCTCTGTGAATAATCATAGAAAGCGCATCTACTGGCTCTGCGTTTACTAAGACTGAAAGTTTAATTAAATCTCCATCTTTGTAATCAGTAATCTCATAATCAAAACTAGCATAGCCACTCGAAATAGATTTTAAACGATCATAGAAATCAAAAACGACTTCATTTAATGGTAATTCATATTTTAAAACAGCCCTATTTCCAGAATAGGATAAGTTTTTCTGAAGTCCTCTTTTTTCCTCGCAAAGCTTAATAATTGAACCTAAATATTCATCTGGTGTAATTAGTGTTGCGCTAATCCATGGCTCCTTAATAGTCTTAATAAAATTAGGCTCGGGCATGCTACTAGGATTTTGCAAGTCTGATTTAGTTCCATCCATTTTTTCCAATTTATAAACGACACCAGGTGTTGTAGTTATTAAATTTAAATTATATTCTCTATCTAGTCTTTGAACTGCAATTTCAAGATGTAACAATCCTAAAAAACCACATCTAAAACCAAGCCCAAGCGCAGATGAAGATTCTGCTTCATAGATTAAACTAGAGTCATTTAAAGATAGTTTTCCTAAACTATCTCTTAAAAGTCCATAATCTGAGCTATCTACAGGAAACAACCCACAAAATACAACTGGCTTACTTGGTTTAAATCCAGGCAATGCTTTTGTAATAGGATTCTTTGATAACGTAATGGTATCTCCTACTTTTGTTTCAGAAACACTTTTAATTCCAGTAACAATATAGCCCATTTCTCCAGGGCCAAGGCTTTCTTTATTTATTGGCTTAGGGGTAAAGACTCCAACTTTGTCAATTTTATATTTTGCACTATTTGACATCATAAGGATTTCATCATCTCTTTTAATATACCCATCTATAATCCTTACTAAAATTACAACTCCTAAATAACTGTCATACCAACTATCTACCAGTAAGGCTTTTAGCTGATCATTAGTTTCGCTTATTGGAGCTGGTAATTTTTCGACAATCGCGCTTAAAATATCTTCAATTCCTATTCCTGTTTTACCTGAGGCTAAAATTGCATTGGAGGTATCTAAGCCAATAACATCTTGAATCTCCTGCTTAACTAGCTCTGGTTCAGAGGCTGGCAAATCAGCTTTGTTTAAAACAACTACGATTTCATGATTGTTATCCATGGCTTGATAAACATTAGCAAGTGTCTGGGCTTCTACACCCTGGGTACTATCTACTACTAATAAAGACCCTTCGCAGGCTGCTAATGAACGGCTGACCTCGTAACTAAAGTCTACATGACCTGGCGTGTCCATAATATTTAAAATATAAGTTTTTCCATCCTTGTGGTTGTAGTTTAATCGTACCGTTTGCGCCTTGATTGTAATTCCTCTTTCACGCTCAATATCCATAGAATCTAAAACTTGCTCTTTCATTTCTCGGGATTGTAATCCGCCACAAGTTTGAATAAGTCGGTCGGCAAGAGTGGATTTTCCGTGATCTATATGAGCTACAATAGAAAAGTTTCTAATTAGATCTGTAGAGCTCATGAGCTCCTTAAAGTACCACCTACATGAGATTGAACTGTGGATATAATTTTTTGGCTAATTTCTTCAATTATTTTTTCATCTAATGTTTTTTCCATAGATTGTAGCTTAATACTAAAGGCGATTGATTTTTTTCCTTGTTCAATATTCTCCCCTTCATATACATCAAAAATATTAATATTAGTTATTAATAATGGGTCACACTTTTTAACTTCTTTGATAAGCTCATTAGCACTAATGTTCTTATCAATAATAAAGGCAAAATCTCTATCTACTGCCTGAAACTTTGAAACTACATAATTTTGCTTTGCATCCTTCTGTCTTTTTTTTGGCTCTACAATGTTATCTAAATAGATTTCAAATCCACAAGGGGAATAATCATCTAGTTCTAACCGATTAACAATAATTGGATTAATTTCTCCAAAACTTGCAAGCAATGGCCCTTTGTTTGACCCTAAATAGAGAGAGCCAGATCTTCCAGGATGAAAAGATAAATTGCTTTTGCTTTCAACAATAAGTTTAGAACTATCTATCCCAAGATCTATCAAAATTTGAACCACATCGGACTTAGAGTCATAAGCATTAAAAGGTTGGATTTTCATCATCCAATTTTTTTCTATCTTATTTCCCATAACAATGCCTGAGGCAAAAATATTTTGTTGTCCTGGCTGCTTTCCTTTAAACACAGGGCCAACCTCAAAAAGCATTAAGTCTTTATGTCCCCTATCTACATTGTTCTTTGCATGAACTAATAAGTTAGAAAATATAGATGTTCTTAAAGTGTCAAGATCTGAAGATATTGGATTTATCAATCGTAATTTCTTATCTGAAAAAAAATCATCTATTTTTGAATTGGTAAAAGACCAGGTAACTGTCTCTAAATATCCTAAAGAAGCAATAGATCTTTGAGTGTGGTGAAATATTTTTTGATGGAAGTTTAAAGCTGGCTTTAAAATACTTCTATCAGGCTCCGTAAGAGGAATATTGTCATAACCCTTAATTCTAATAAGTTCTTCAATAATATCTACTTCTTGATTTATATCTGGTCGAAAACTAGGTACTATCAATTCTAATGTATTTTTTTTGTTCTTTACCCCAAAACCCAAATCTTCTAAAATAGTTTTACTTTCCGTGCTAGAAATCTCAAAGCCTATTAATTTTTTGAAGTTAGCAATGGTAAAAACAATTTTTTTTTCTTTATAATTAGACTTTCCAGCCACTTTAATTGAACTAATTTTTCCACCACAAATTTCATGTATTAGCTTTGAAGCTTTGACCAGCCCTTCTTCTATAGACATAGGATCAACTCCTCTTTCAAATCTATATTTTGCATCTGTTAACAATCCAAGTTTCTTAGAAGATTTTGCAATAGTGATTGGATCGAAGCTTGCAGCTTCTAAAACAATGTCAGTTGTTGACATCTCTGTACCACTAGAAAATCCTCCAATAATTCCTCCAAGTCCAAGAACTTTTGATTGATCGGCAACAACACAGTCTTCAGCAGAAAGCTCATATTTTTTATTATCTAGTGCTTCAAAATGTTCGCTCTTTTTTGACCTTCTGATAATAATCTTGCCAGATATCTTATTGGCATCATAAGCGTGTAGCGGCCTATTCATGTCTATCATTACATAGTTGGTAATATCTACAATTGCAGAAATAGACTTTTGACCAATTGACTCTAAATCTTTTTTTAACCAGTCTGGACTTTCTTTGTTTTGAACACCTTCGATATAACAGCTCCCAAATTGGTAACACCCAGAATCTTTTTTAACTTCAACTGAAATAGCTTTTTTTGATGTAACTTTTATTATTTCCTTTTTAGATTTAAGAAAAGTACCTTCTCCAGATGCTGCCAAATCTCTAGCAATACCCCTTACTCCAAGGCAGTCAGACCTGTTGGGAGTTATGGAAATATCAATCATGGGATCTAAATTTTCTTTAAAAAAATTTTTACCTATTTTGCGTTTGGAATCTAGCTCCATAATTCCATCACTACTATCTGAAATGTTTAGTTCAGATTCTGAACATAGCATTCCAAAAGATTCTACTCCTCTAATCTTTGCAACAGAAAGCTTCATACCATTGGAAGGAATAACTGTGCCCGGAGAAGCATAAACTGTAATTAAATTATCTTGTGCATTGGTGGCTCCACACACAACCTTAGTAATTTTTCCATCTCCAATATCTACGTCGCAAATTTTTAACTTATCTGCATCTGGGTGTTTAATGGCCTTTAATATTTTACAAATTTTAAAATTAGATAAATTACTTTTAGCTGAACTAATACTTTCAACTTCAAGACCAGTAGATGTAAGTTTTTCCCCAATTTGTTCTGTGGTAGATTTTGTTTTTAAATATTTTTTTAACCAATTTAGAGTGATGTTCATTTTGATAAACCCCTGTAATTAGTGGGGACATCATTTGCATTAAATCCAAAGTGTTTTAACCATCTCACATCACTATCAAAAAATGATCTTAAATCGTTAATGCCATATTTTAACATTGCCAATCGGTCAATTCCAACTCCGAAAGCATAGCCTTGGTACTTTTTGGTATCTACTTTTGCATTCTTTAAAACATTTGGATGCACCATACCACAACCTAAAATTTCTAACCATTTGTCACCCTTCCCTATAGTGATCTTTCCATTTTTGATTTCATAGCCAATATCCACTTCAGCAGAGGGTTCTGTAAAAGGAAAATGGCTAGGTCTAAAACGCATTTTAATTTGATCTACTTCAAAAAATTTTTTTAAAAAATAATCCAAACAACCCCTTAAGTCTGCCATGGTTATATTTTGGTCAACATATAGGCCTTCTAGCTGATGAAACATTGGGGTGTGTGTTTGATCGCTATCACATCGGTAGGTTCTTCCGGGTGCGATAATTTTTAGGGGGGGCTTTTCATTCAACATTGTTCTAATTTGAACGGGTGAAGTATGAGTCCTCATCAATAATTTTTTTTGTTCGTCTAAATAAAAAGTATCATGCATATCGCGTGCTGGATGGTTGGGGGGAGTGTTAAGAGCTGTAAAATTATTGTATTCATTTTCAATGTCTGGTCCTTCAGCTACTGAAAAACCTAACTCTGCAAATATGCAAGTTAGTTCATCAATTACTTGTGAGACTGGGTGAATCTTTCCTTGAGGCTTTGTTGGTAATGATAAACTAATATCTATAGTCTGGTTTTCTAATTTTTTTTGAATTTCTTCTTGTTCGAATTTTGAATGAAGAATGTTAAATTGCTCTAGAACCTTGGTCTTTAAAATATTTAGCTGAGAAGCAAATGCTTTTTTTTTTTCCTTTTCAATAGTTGCTAAATCCTGAAACAGTTTTGAGAGAGTACCTTTTTTTCCAAGAATCTCTATTTTGAACTTTTCTAAATTTTCTTTGGATTCTAGTCGAGAAAATTTATCAAAAATTTCTTGTTCTAATGTAGTCAGATTATTCATCTAAAAATTAAAAGTTTTAATTTAATTTAGATGAGATTGTACCTTTTTTACAATAGATTTAAAGGTTTCAGGATCATGATAAGCAATATCAGCTAATACTTTACGATCAATTTTAATTTTAGACTTGATTAGACCATTTATAAATTTAGAGTAAGTTAAGCCTTCCGCTCTAACTCCAGCGTTAATTCTTTGAATCCACAAAGATCTAAAAATTCTTTTATTTCTTCTTCTATCTCTGTAGGCATATTGAAGAGATTTCTCTACAGCTTGTTTTGCTACTCTAATTGTATTTTTTCTTCTTCCCCTAAAGCCTTTGGCTTGTTTAAAAACTTTTTTATGCTTTTGGTGACTTGCCTGACCCCTTTTGACTCTTGCCATATTATCCTCTTACACTATAGGGCATAAAGGATTTTATTATCTTGGCATCTTGCTTCGATAAAACCGTAGTGCCTCTTAATTTTCTAATCTGCGCATTTGTTCTTTTGATCATTCCATGTCTTTTTCCAGCTTGTGGAGCTTTTACTTTTCCAGTAGCCGTGAATTTGAAACGTTTCTTTGCAGAGCTTTTAGTTTTTAATTTTGCCATAAAAATGTAACGGGGTTATACAAAGATTGTGATTTGAAAACAACAGAAATCGATTGTCTATAAGGCCTGAATTATTAGGGTCATTTGACGACCTTCCATCTTTGCAGACTGCTCAACCTTGCCTACTTCCTTAACATCTTCTGTTATTCTTCTAACTAAATCGTAAGCAGCCTTTATAAACTCCATTTCCCTACCTTTGAATTTAATTGTAAATTTTACTTTATCTCCATTCTTTAAAAATTTTACTGCATTTTTAATTTTAAAATCATAATCGTGTACATCTGTTACGGGCCTTAATTTAATTTCTTTTAATAAGATAACTTTTTGTTTTTTTCTTGCTAAATTAGCTTTTTTTTGTAGCTCGTATTTATACTTACCGCTATCCATAATTTTACAGACAGGTGGCTTTGTATTTGCTGCAATTTCAATTAAATCCAATCCTACTTCTTGCGCCCTATTGATGGCTTCTCCCAAGGGAACAATTCCTATGTTATCTCCATCATGTCCGATCAGCTGCACTTCGGAAGCTCTAATGTTGTTGTTAGTTTTTGGACCGCGATCTCTAGGCTTTCGATTATATTGAAAATTTTTATTAATAAGAATACCTCTAGA
>ENA-OSJC01003180-OSJC01003180.1-marine-metagenome-genome-assembly--contig:-NODE-3180-length-11878-cov-10.031438_pt1 | contig 11878 bp, 21 predicted proteins | sample MGYA00237885_ERZ534234 | MGnify/ENA primary metagenome ERZ534234 (study PRJEB26413, sample SAMN06343907) | marine metagenome | isolation source: coastal waters | place: Atlantic Ocean: West Antarctic... | reverse complement strand
GATAGCTTGTTTTAATGTAGTATATGTAAACATTATAATATCCTCATGTTAATTTTAATCTCCACCCCAAGTGCTTTGACCATAAGCATTGTTGCCCCATCCATCTATATCAACAACAACTGAGCCTAAAGCTGTGCCTGCTGCAATACCTGGTGGAACTTCAGTACTCATAAAACTCAAACCAGTACTACCTAAAGCTGTACCAGCTGCTATACCAGCAACATTTTCTGCAGCACTAAAACCTACTGCCCCTTGAGTAGATCCAGCTGCAATACCTGTAAGATTTTCTTGTGAGCTAAATGTAAATGATCCAATGGCAGTGCCTGCTGCTTGTCCTGGTGGTATTTCAGTAACGTTAACTACAAATCCTTTCAAGGTTTCTAAGCCTTGGTACATTTGCATAACACCTTGGAAGTTTTGATTCAAAGGACCTAATCTTACTACAGTGCTATCATTATCATTATCAGGACGAGGATTTTCTAAAACATTACTTCCTGTATTTTTAAAATACTTAGAAGGATCAAGCTGTGCTTGTTTAGATTCCCAATCACCTTTATAGACCATCATGCCAGTCCATTCTTTTCTAAGGTCTTTGTGTTTTACCTTAAAACCAGAACGGTCATCAATTGCTACTGCATGTTTGCCTTTGGTGTATCGAGCCATCTCTAATAGTATACCGCTGGTTGAACATAGAAACTTACTCGTTCCCTATCTTCTTCCTTGGCTTTCTCCCATTCGTCTCTATAGACTGCAGTAAGTTCAGATCTTCTGTTAATATCTACAGTACCAGGATGTTTGTGTGCTAACTTAACAGTTAGTCCACTAATCATAGCAGGTAACATACGTTTAGGTATTTGTACATTTTGGGTATAATCAATATATGGAGCTGTTACTTGTCCACCAGCTGTGCTAGTCCAAGCTACATCATCTGGATATTTAATCATCCATGCTTTTAATTTGTAATAAGTTTGATCAGGTACAGGCCATAGATAAACTTTATGAGAAGCTACACCACTGGCGTCATATTGAGCATTACGCTCAACCGCAAACTGTGATGGCTTGCCTGTTGTTGCTTTGTTTGGAAGTTGTAAATAATCTGTAAGACTTATACGTTCTATTTCTTGGTCAGAATCTGGATCTTGATTGGTGTCTGTTATGACTGCATCCAGTACATCTGAATATATGTTAGAACTAAACTCAATGTGCCCCTGCCCATTGGTCATAGCATGCTCAACTAGATCTAAAGTAAATAAATTTACGCCTTCATTAATCCATTCAACCATTAGTAAGTTAAGTGAACGCCTAGCTGTAACTAGATCGTAACCACCCTTAGAACTTACTCCAAGTCTTTCATAAGCTTCTTGTATTACGTCATCAATCGATAGATTGAATGTATGTGTGCCTGATGTGGCCATATTTTGTCCTTCCTATATTAAGGTACGAACAATCAAATAACACATTTGTGCAAATACAGTTCCGCCAATTACCCAGATAAATTTAGAAAGCTTATCAATATCTTGCGCCATGTGGGCTAGATGATTGTCTTTTATTAAATCTATTTTTTGGTTGAGTAATTTGAGGTCGCCTTTAATTTCTATAATTGCTTCTTTGTTAGTTTGCTCGCTCATTTATTACTCCACGTATGTCTTAGTACATTCCATAACAACTGTAAACATGGAGCCTGCAACTGCTGTGCTAGGTACTACCAGGTTAATGTCATCTTGGTTTGTATTTGCGGATTGATTTCCAGGAATTCCTCCGAATTCTCTAAAATCCCAATAGCCTGTGCCAACTAATCCAACGATAGGAATATCTCCATCATCATCTTCATAATCTAAACGAGCATATGCTGGTGAGGAGTTGTCAGTTGCAAACCATAATCGTTGTATGTTTAAAGATTTACAAGCTCTGCCATCTGGTAATGCGTCCATTGTTGAAACATTTCCAAATACAGTAGCACTTCCTGTGCCATCTGATTGTACTATTAATTTAATAGTAACTCGTTTTTCGTTTTGTTGTAATATAGTTGGACCTGTTACTGTGTCTGCCATATTGTTCTTCCCTTCTTAATCAAGAATATGAGGGGCCGAAGCCCCCCATTAGTTTGTGTTAGTATTAGCTTTGTGCGAATACTGATACGTTAGCTGCTACGCCAGTACCAGAACTTTCAAGTCTAGCTTCCATTCTCCACTGAGCACCTGTATAAGTAATAACCGCATAAGATCCAATCCCTGGACCTGCGTTAGTTAAACCAATAAAGTTTGCAAAGTCATCAGCTGTTCCATCTGCTACGTCTACAGATTTGATTAAGCCAACAGCGGAGCTAGTTGCTCCAGTTGTTCTATAGATAGCTGATTTAGCTAAAAAGAATTCGCCAGCTGTTCCGATTTTTTGAGTAGCACCATTGTCTACCGCTACTTGCCATTCTAGAATAATGACATCACCTGCTGTTGATGCAGAAGCTGCTGGTAAAGTTAATGTACATGCTGCTCCATTGGCTGGCATTAAGTTATGTGTATTTTTTACTAAGGCAGTACTAGCACCATTTGCTACTTGTGCTTTAGCTACAGTAGGTGCTACTACTCCAGTTGGATTAGATAGTCCTGCTGCAAATGACCCAACACCTGTAAAGGTTTGAGTGCCTGTAACTGTTAATGTTCCACCTACAGAAGCATTAGTTCCATAAGTTGAGTTAGTTGTGTCCGTGCCTACAGAAGATGTTGTGATTGCTTGAAAGCCATCTTGTGATCTGACCGGACCGCTAAAGGTTGATTTAGCCATATTGTTTTATTCCTTTGGGTTTATAAACCCTGTTATATTCTTACTGTCTTTATATCGTCTGCTTGGCCAGTCAGTAAAATTTATTTAGTCCAAGTAGTAGAGGGGACATTTCTGCCCCCTTTACTTAGTGCGTTATACGCCTTCGTTTCCGTATACACCTCTCCAGTCAGAAAAGCCGAAGCTGTATCTTTCTCGAGATTTGTATCTTACGTTTCCAGTTTCAAAGTCGCCTTCCATAGAAGTAGCGACAGGTGCTCTATTAAACATTTTCATTCCGTTAGGAACATCAGTTCTAATAAAGAAAGCATCTGGATCACTAAATCTGTGATTCACATGATAGCCGCCTGGTATCATTCCTGTAGACTTAATCGCATTCACATCATTGTCTGATGATCCTGGTTTGTACGGAGATGCCAGCAGTCTTTCCGCTACGAATACCAATTGTCTTGGTATGTGTAGTGTACGACCTTGCGCTGCAATCGGGATGTCTTTATCGTCAGTAAATCCTGCGATATCAATTAATGCTGTTTCCAGAGAAGCCTCTGAAAGGTCAGCATAAGTGTCAGGTCTGTTAGAACCTGTTGATCCTGAAGCTAATGGGTGAAGTTTAGATATTAATTCTTTCCCATCGCCGCCTGCAAAAGAACTGTTGAAAGCTCTGTTGTAAACGTTTGACGCTTTAGTTTGTTTAGCAGAAGCCATTGAACGTGCTAATGCTTTAGTTAATCGAGTAGATAACTTGTCATACAAATTGTCTTCCATAGCTTCCTCAGTAATTGAGAATGCCATAGCGACAGTTTCATTTGTGTAACGAGAAACATACCCTTCACCAGTATTGCCGTAGCTTACTGCTTGACCTTCGAATTTGGTTTGAGCTGCCTCAAAACCTGGGAATAATACTTCCTCTTCAAAAGCTCTATTTGATGATTCCTCATCGAATAGTACTGCGTGCTCATTTTCGTAACGAGAGTACTCGTCACCAAAAATTGCATTCAAACCAGGTACTAATTCTTTGAGTATTTGACCTCTAGTAATTGCCATATTTTATATCCTCCTAGATATTATATACCTGTAACGCCAGTAGCGCCATTTAGGTGTTGGTGTGAGTTGATTTTAACTACTATATCCATAGTAGTTCCTGTTGCAGTGTAAACTCCGTCAGCCTCTGCACTACCATATACTGCTAGTGGAAAAGTATTAGTAGTATCTACTGTAGAAGCATCAGCTACTAATCCTGATTTATGAGTTATTGCCGAACCACTTGGTGAAGCTACTACTTGTACTAGCTTTCCAGTTGAGTTCGCTGCTGTTAAGCCAGTGCCTACTTGATCTGATTGAATCTTAAAGATTGTAAACGGATCATCGTAAACATATGCCTTAAATTGTGCTTTAGCGACTTGTCCGTTCGCAATTGAACGTACGAATCTTACATCGCCTGTAGCATTGTCTTGATATTCTGCGCCCCAATAAACACCTACAACAGTACCCGGGGATGCTGCGCCAATGTCAGTTACTAGTAAGCCTGAGCTATAAGTAACAAGGTCGCCTTCGAAAAATGCCGTTGGTGCAGTAGCAGCAATTCGATAACCATTCGCATCCGTATAGTTATTCAATCGCACAGTACCGCCAGCAGCATGTCTTATTGGTGATAGACCGTATCCAGCCATATAATTTCCTCCTTTAGAAAATTAATTATTATTATTAAAAGAAAACTATATAACTAGATATGTCTAATTATTTAGTCTTCGAACTTTGTTTCTTTTGAACTTCCGCCTGTGACTGAAGTCTTCGATTCGTCCATGCCCCGCATATCACCTTGACCTGCATTCTTGAGATCTTGTGCATAGGCTTTCCCCATTAACTCAGCTTGAGTATTATAGTGATCAGTTCTTTGATCTGCAATTTCTTGCGGAACTTTCATGAGAATTAAATCTCCTGAACGAACTGTGCCTGCGTGTTTACCTGTATCTAGAACATCTGGATAGGCATCTTCGCCTAACTCATCTGGTGTTACAGGTTCATAGCCTTGTCGGACTCTTCCGTTTACATTCGCATCATCAGAGTTGTTAAACAATTCATGTCTAACCCAACGATAATGGACCCCTTCAGGTGGTTCTTCCACCGTAAGTTTACTGGGTGCTGTCCAAACTTTCTTACGAGATGTCGAAGCCCGTGTATTCTTTTTTCGACTACTTTGAGTTGCTTTTGTCATATTATCCTCCCGCCTTTAACTGGCGTTGTTTTTGGCGTGCATATTCTTTTAGGTCTACTCCAAGTCTATTAGCCATCTCAACTTCCGTTTTTGATAACTTAACCTTGGAACTACCCGGGGTTGCACGTGATCCCCCTACGACTGTTGGAACCTTATTAACATTCTTCTGCTTAAATTTCTCAGGAAATTCTGAGCGTATTCTAGCATCAAGTTCATTATAGTATTCGTCAGAATCTTGATCAGGTACTATACCATCATCTACTAATTCCTTGTGAATAACTAATGCTGCCTGAGACATAATTCTTTCTGAAGTATCCGTACCACCAAACCATTTGTTTCTTTTTTGCCATTCTACTGCCTTGCGGTCAGGAGCTGGTTCATAATTGTTAGGTTGTCTTGGAGCTTCTTGAATAGTATTACGTGAAGATTGTTCGTTGGGTTTGTCAATTTGAGATTGAGCTCTAGCTCGGTATTGTTGAGCTACAAGAGTCTCAGCTTTTACGCTTGCGAGTGAATCTTGTGCTGTAATCTCTTCATCGATGTTGCCATTTTCTTTAGCAATCTTCAAAGCTGATAGGGCTTGTTTTTCTTGACTCTCGAGTTTATCAATATAATTGGTAATTGCACTTAACTCATTATCTTTATTTTTAGATTCGAATTTTTGTGCTTGAGAATGCCATGAAGCTTTATCTTGCTCTGCAGTTTTTAACTTTTCTTCAAGTTCCTTCTTCTGTGCAACAAGGCGCTTTATCCGTTTTTCAGCACGCTTGCCAAATACTTTCTTAGAATCATCAGTATCTTCTTCCTCAGTTTCTGTTTCAGCTTTAATAGATTCATTAGATTCTTCATCTTCTGTTTCTACCTCAACATCTTCTTCAGCTACGGATTCAATTCCTGTGACTGGAGTCTTTGTATTATTTGACTCTTCAGGAGTATCTCCTTCATTTTCAGATAAGTCTATTATAACCTCATCGGCTTCTTCAACTGTATCTTCTATTCTTTCGTCTATCATATCAGACCTTCCTTGGGTGCGACCCACGTTTAACGCTATCTACTATTTATTAGTATGCTGTAATTTTACAACATATTACTGTAGAATGCAAGGGTTATTTTTATTTTAGTGAAATTTTATCTGGATCAGGCACAACTCCGATTACTTCGTCATCATTAATAATAACATAGTCCTCTTCATCATATCTTAATTTACTTCCAACATACTTGCCAGTAAGTACCCAGTCTCCCTCACTGCACCATTTTTGAGGTTTATCCTCATAACAGTCGGGACCCATGGATACTACCAGTGATACATTGGTAGCTAATTTTTGGTGAGCTCTAGTTTCGTCAACTAATATAATGCCCCCTGATGTTCTTTCTTGAAGCTCTCTAGGCTTAAGTAAGATTCTGAAACCAGCCGGAGCTGGTATATCATTTTTCTTTTTCTTCATTTTATTCTCCTGTTTCTTGTTTAATCATCTTCACGTACTCTTGATGGAAGCGGTCTTTCATATCAGCTAGTGTTTGTCCAACACCAACCATATACCTATAGGTGGCAAAATCTTCTGCAGATCCTCCAACTATTTGTTGTTGATTTATCTCGATAGCTTCGGTAAGTACTTTATCTATTTTTTCTTTAAACGTATTTGCGTTCATATTTGTTCTCCTGTAAGAGGGGGCAATTTTATTATATAGGAGTTATTCGGGATTGTCAAGTTCCTCTAGATCAGGAAACTTGGGCTGTATGTCTTTACATTTCTCACGTACTGTAGCGAACTGCTCACCTAGTTCTAAGTTCTTATAACGACCACATAGCTTTAATAACTCTAGTTCAATACGTAAAGCATTAAGTTCTTTATTGTGTTTTTTAAATTGTTTGTTGCAAGTGGATCCAAGATTAAATCTAAATCGTACTCCACCACGCCATTCATCTGATACGTTTGGCCCATTAGGATACATCAAAGTAGTTACTTCACCATTATTTGTAAAGTAGGTACCACTATGACTTTCACTATCTCTTATAGAATAGTCAAAATAAGGCTCAATACTACCGGTACTACAATGGCCACCACCACTGTTAAGATACTCATTGGCTGCTTGTACTTGGTTTGCTGATAATAAGTATCCAGCGATAAGTAAAGTGGTAATAACATAAACTTTAATTTTCATTACCAACCACCATTTAATTGTCTGGTTAGTTCCTTAATATCATAACTGTTCTGTCTAACAGTGTCTGCAGTTTTGTAAGAGCTGTCTCGGCTAGCCTCAATGTAAGCACTGCCTTCAGCCAAGTCAGTGGCTATACGTGTCATCTCTCTAGTAAAATCTTCTTTAGTTCTGGTCATTTCATTTTCCCAGTAGCTAAGGTCTTTACGAATCATTTCAATATCGCTAGCAGCTTTGTCAATAGCTTGGATAGTAGAGTTAAAAGTAGTTATGCCATAGTACAATGATGATAGTACTGCTGCCACTACTGGTATGTATATAAAGTATTTCTTTACATCATCTATATTCATGATAAATTCTCCAAGATTGTTTAGGTATTATAAATCTATTGTTTACTTTTGTCAAGGATCTTGAAATATTTCTCTTGATAATCATTAAGATCTGCAAAGTTTTTTATATCATTATCATTATTACATAGCTTTTTATATATAGTCTTGTCATTCAACCATTCCCTGCCAGTCCAAAACTCAAAGCCATCATACTTAGATTTGTACATACTGCTATTCTCATAGGCATATGATAGATAGTATTTATTATAACCATTATCTAAAGCCCATTTTATTTCGTAGAGTGTGGCAAATGACCCCATGCCTAGTTTAGGATCTTTATAATCCCAAGCAAACTGTCCTGTAACTAAATGTTTATTAAATGTAATAAGCTCGGTAAAAGCTATAGGCTCACCATCTTGATAGTATACAAAGTATTTCCAATCAATTGGATCATCACGATAAAACTCTTCACTCTCTGTTTCATTATTAATCTCATGAAAGTTTTTATGTCTAACATATTTTCTATAGATAACAGCTAAGGTGTTTTCTAGTTCATCTGTTAGTTCATCAAATATTTTTACAGTTATATCTTTTCTTTTTAATTTGTATCTTTTGTTTTTATTAAATTTAAATTTAGTTAAATCTAATCTTGCCCCTCTGGCATTAATCCAAGTCTGTCCATCTAGTTTGGTATGATACCAAGACAATGGAATCCATCCATTATCTAGTGCATAATCATATTCATCTAGATCAAACTTGGCTAGTATTAAAGAATAAATTAAATCGTAATTAGTGAGTTTGCCCGAAATATGGTCAAAGAATATTTTCACTTCTCACGTTCAAATTGCGTCATGTAAGAATCATCAGTCCATGAATCTTCACGAGTGTTCTCCACTGTGTAAAAGTTTTGATCAATTAGATATCCAGGATTTTCATCAATCCTTTTTTCCATAAATGCATCATCATACCAGATAATTCTATTGTTAGGATATGCAAAGAAGTTGCCTTCATCCATTCTAAACATGTGTGCACATTTATGTTCTGGATCTTCTGAAAAGTTTGTATCTAAGAAAGAAGCTTTGTCTTCCCATGCCCAGTCAATAGTGTACATGTAAGTACCCTTACGCTTAACTCCTTTGCAGTCAATTAGTTCTGCTCTGCAATTTGCTAATCTATTTCTACGCTGTACATTTACATATGAAGAAAAACAATCCCAGTATTGGTGAATGTTTAATTCATGCTTAGGTGCATCCTTCTTCCATACAAATGCATGAATCGGTCTACGAGTCCAGTTAACCCCATTAGGTAATAGACATTCAAATAGTAATGCCCTACGTTCTAAAGAAGCTACACAATGTACATCACAAAATGTATGCTCACCGTGCCCCTTAGTGTGATCAAAAAGATATTCGTTTTTTATATACGCTGAAAACGGCGGTACGTTATGGTTTAAATATGCCATGTTACTCTCCTGTTAAAATTTTGTTTGGATGTTTCACAGTTATGTGTCCTAAAACTTTACCTTTGTTAGGTCCATTTTTTACTGTGTATCCTGAAGTACCATTGGCATTAGTATCCACTGACTTAACAAGAACGTGGTTCATCATTTTTTCACGTTTCTGTTTAGCTTGTTTTCTATTAAAAAGTGATAGAATTGCATTCATTCTTTTCATCATATGATTACTTTACCACTTAACTTTATCAGCCCAATAGGCTGCTGACATTTTACCTTTTGATATATTACGTCCGTGTCTGGCTTTAAATGATTTACGTTTAGCTTTCATTCTAGCAGACTCGCCAGATTTTGGTTTACCTGCAGTGCTAGCGCCTTGTTCTCCAAATCTAATTGTTTTAATCTTTGGCCCTTCTTTAGCAACTACTACGTGCGATTTCTTTGGATGACTTGGAGTCCGTTTAGGTTTATTAAATCCTGCTACCCCAGCTCTTGCTAATCTTGAATCTTTGGTCATGTGGTCTTTCTATATTTTTTAACTTTACTTGCAATCTTTTTCGGTTGCTTCACAAACTGTTTGCCCTTTTTTGTTCCTTGGCGTTTTGCTTTTGTCGTTGCCGCATACTCCGCAGATGTCAGAGCCTTGATTGCTTTCTCTGGCAAATAACGTTCTCCAGTATCTGCAGATTTTTTCCCAGACTTTGTCTTCCATTTTTGATCTCCCCATGACTTAAGACTTCTTTGTGATTTCTTTAAAGCCATTAATTTTTATAACCTCCGCCTTTAGCTTTATAAGCTTTAGCTAACATCTGTGCCTTACGTGCAGACCATTGTCCTGAGCTGCCACCTTTAGATCCAGATTTAATTCTGCTGAATAAAGTTTTACGCATACCAGGTTTAGTATAGTTACCTGCTTCATTTACTTTTGATTTCTTTGCTGGTTTTCTTTTTGTAGTCATACTTGTTTGTGCCCTTGTTATCATACTATTCCTTTATTATCTTGTCACAATGTTTTGCTCCGGTAGAGTCTGTTTTCATTAAACACTTTTCAACACTGCATGTATACTTATTTGTTTTACCTGCATTTCTTTCAGCAAATCTTTTTGATCCTAAACAAGTACTTAAATTATCTTGGTGATACCAACCTTCTATTTGTCGTTCGCTTCCACTGTGAGTCCATAAACTTAATAATACTACTACTTCAATTAGTCCCATTGTATTTATCCTCCACGTCTATTAATCTATCTTCGTGAAATTCTATAGTCATAGCGTTCTTTTTAATGTTAGGTATTTCTTCTTCAATTTTTTCTTGAATCTTTTCTACATTGCCAGATAAATATTCTACCAGCATATATAGTTCTTGAATCTGTGGAGAAACCATATCTCCTTTAGGCACACCTTCTATGAATTCATTGGCAGCTTCTATATCTTTTTCAATTAGTTGTAGTTGTGTTTCAATAGAATTTAATCTTTCAATAACACCAAATGCAAACCAAGCACCTACAGTAACTGCAGCGATAATAGAAATTAAATTTCTAGCTGGCATACTGATTGCGGTATTTTCTGATATCTTCATTTATACTTCCTGTAAAACTATAGTTTCACCCTGACAATAAAATTCAAAGCTTGTTAAAGTATTACCATCTTCATTTCTAAATCGTTCTAATAAACTGTCCACTAAAGCAACTTTGTTAGTACTTAAAAAAAGATGACAGGTTCTATCATCATCAAATGAATGCTCTTGCCATTTGGTAAGTTTAGATTCGTTTAATCCAGCGTATGTTAACATTACTGTTAAATACCAAATCATTAGATGTTGCCACTAATCTTAATTGCACTAGCGCCTGTTTGTGCTGCAACGTCCATAGCTTTTTCAACTAGCTCTTGTTTCATTTCACTTTCTTTATTCATTTGATCCATCATGATTTTATCTTTACGTAATTCACGATCTTCATCTGTATTCTCATCTTTAATAATTGTCTGTGCTTCTTCTAAGGCCATTTGATCTTCATGAATTTTTAAATCATTCATCATTTTTTGTGCACGTAAAGCTAGATCTTTTTCTTGTAATTCAATTTGTGGATCTTTCTTTTCACCTGCCATGATCTTAGCTTTTTCTTCATCAAGTTGTAATACTTTGTCCGAAGCTTCTGCTGACATCATTGCTATTTGATTTTCTAACTCAGGTGGTAGTTGTTGTGCTGGCATTTGACCAGGTTGTCCAGGTTGTCCAGGCTGACCAGGTTGCGGTTCAGGTGGAGGAGACATAATAATTTGTTGCATCTGCGGATCTGGAATCATCTGCGCCATTTCTTGTCTATACTTCATAGATAGATGTTCTTGAATGTGTGCCATTAATATCTGTGCCATTTGCCTATTTTCATTGTATGCTGGATTCTGTAACATAGTTCCATGTACAATAATATGTGCATCATGGTTTTGATCCATTCTAGCTTTCAAAGGCATTCCTTTCATAGCCATCATGTTTTCAGTAATAGGATCGCCAGTGAACGGTGGTTGTGATTGAGCTAAATATCTTTTAGGATCTTCAACTCCCATAGCAGAAAATAGTTCTTGACTAATTAATTGCATATTATATTGTGCAGGATTCTGTTGTGCGATAGACATAATTGCATTTATCTTTGCAATACGATGTGCTTCAGTTGGCATGTTGGGATCTGATACAGGTATTACATCAATACTTTTTAAATTAAAGTCTTGACTAAATACTTGTTGTGCCCCACCTGCTACTTCATAAGGATAAGACTCTGGTAAATATTCCTGGTCTAGTCTACAAAGTATTCTTAAATCTTTAGTCTGAGCTTCGTGCATACGTTTATGTACAGCAGCAAATAGTTTACTAGATTGTTCTAGTAAAGCCATAGTGGTTCCGACTGGTCCGTAGTTGCTTCCAGATTCTACTACATTATCTGTAGCGTCTGC
>ENA-OSJC01003178-OSJC01003178.1-marine-metagenome-genome-assembly--contig:-NODE-3178-length-11885-cov-2.820884_pt1 | contig 11885 bp, 8 predicted proteins | sample MGYA00237885_ERZ534234 | MGnify/ENA primary metagenome ERZ534234 (study PRJEB26413, sample SAMN06343907) | marine metagenome | isolation source: coastal waters | place: Atlantic Ocean: West Antarctic... | reverse complement strand
CACCGCCGCTGGTGCAGTCCTTGTTGCATTGTCCCTCCCAATCCGCGCTGAAAATCGCCCAGTCTAGTAAAGGCGGCATAATTTGGAACAGCAGGTAGAAGGCACCCAACGTCAGTAACGAATTATACCAGCTCGAAAACAGGTTCGTGCGGAACCATTTAATCGGGCCAATTCCACTGTTAGGCGGTGGAAGATCGGGATGAAGCTCGGTTTTGACGATGAAATCCGCCATATTCAACGCTCCACCAACGCGATGCGGTTGTTGTACCAGTTCATAAAGATTGAAATTATCAGGCTCACCGTCAGATAGAAGCACATGGTGATAGCAATGATTTCGATGGCCTGACCCGCCTGGTTCAACGAAGTGCCCATAAAGACTGCGACAATCTCGGATCCGCCAATCGCCAGTGACAGGGACGAGTTTTTCGTCAAGTTCAGATACTGGCTGGTCAATGGCGGTACGATGACCCGCAAGGCTTGCGGAATGATGATAAGGCGCATGGTGATGCCGGGCTTGACTCCGCCACCGGCCATCCAGGTTGTGAAGCAACGGGGGTGATGGTCCCGCCCGTAATTCTTTTCGGTGAGCTTACCCTGGCAGTAGGCGGTGCGGCCAAATTCACCGCCCCAGACGACGAGGGTTTCATCGAGGAGGCCGCGGACTTTGAGGTCTTTGAGGAGTCCGGCGATGGGTTTGTCGGTGCGGCCGGCGTGGCGCTCGTGGTTGGTGACAAGGTCGCCGTGGGCGTCCCAGTTGTCGTCGTTGTGTGCGCCGCCGGAGTAGAGTTGGATGAAGGGGACGCCGCGCTCGACGAGGCGACGGGCGAGGAGGCATTTTTTGCCAAAGTCGGAGGTTACTTCCTGGTCCATGCCGTAAAGGGATTTGGTGGCATCCGATTCCTGTGCGAGTTCGATCGCTTCGGGTGCGGTGGACTGCATCTTGTAGGCGAGTTCGTAGCTGGAGATGCGGGCGGCGAGGTTGGAGTCGCCGTAGCGGTCTTCGAGGTGGTGCTCGTTGAGCTGGTTGAGCGATTGGATGAGGCGGTATTGCTCATTGCCGCCCATGCCGTTGGCATTTTTGAGATCGAGAATGGGGTCGCCTTTTGAGCGGAAGACGGTGCCTTGGTAGTTGGCGGGCATGAAGCCGGAGGACCAATTTTTCGCGCCGGAAATGGGGCCGCCGGTTTTGTCGAGCATAACGACGTAGCCGGGGAGGTTCTCGTTGATATTGCCGAGGCCGTAGTTGACCCAGCTTCCGAGGGAGGGCTTACCGCCGACGAGGGAACCGGAGTTCATCATGAGCATGGCGGAGCCGTGGATGGGGGACTCGGCCTGGAGGGAGTGGATAAAGGCGATGTCATCGACGCACTCCGCAAGGTGTGGGAAGAGGGTGGAGACTTGCTTGCCGCACTGACCGTGCTGGTGGAAGTCCCACTTGGGTTCGACGATGCGGCCTTCGTTCTTTTTTCCTCCACGTCCGAAGGTTTTGACGGCGATGGTTTTGCCATCGAGGCCTTTCATCTTGGGTTTGTGATCGAAGGTATCGATGTGGGACGGGCCGCCATACATGAAGAGGAAAATGACGCTCTTTGCTTTGGCTGGAAAATGCTTCTCAGGAATGCCGGAGGCGAGGGTTGCGGCTTGGGCTTTGGAAAAGAAGCCTTCTTTGGCAAGCATGCCGGCGAGGGCGACTTGGGTGAAACCTCCTCCGACAGTGGAGATGAATTCGCGGCGGTTGGTACGGTGACAGAAAGACATTTGAATTATAAGACTTGAAATTTAAACACGAAGGGTGAGCGACTTGGTTGTGGTGCGATACGGCGATTACCGTTGGCTATCTTCGCTGTGCTTCGGTTGCCCGTCCTTGGGCTCGGTTGGGGAGGTTGATCCGCAGATTTCACAGATTGACGCTGATGGTAGGGGGGGGGTGTGAGAACCCTTTTAATCTAGATGGATGGTTTCGTTGAGGTTGAGGATGAGGAGGCAGAGGCGGGAGAGGATTTGCTCGTCGGGGACTTGGTGTTTGGTTTTTAGGTCTGCAACCAAGGTGAGGAGGTTTTGCAGCTCTTCTGTCTTTGGAGCCCGGCCGGTGGCGAGCTGGAAGGCTTCTTTGATTTGGGTTTCGAGGGGGCCCTGGAGGCGTTTGGCGAAGGAGAGTGAGATCTCGTTCATGAACTCGCTGTTGAGCATGGTCAGGGCCTGGGTGGGAACGATGGTGGCAAAGCGGGAGGGACAGGAGATATCGCGTTCGGGGGCATCGAAGGCGGAGAGGATGGGGAGCTTGATGGAGCGTTTTGCGTGGATGTAGACGGCGCGGCGATAGGGATTGCGGTCCTTGGTTTCGCGCCACACATTGTGGGGTTGGGAGGAGGTGGCGAGGACGGCTTGAGGCATTTTGGGGCGCACGGGAGGCCCGGCCATTTCGAGATCGAGTTGGCTGGTGAGAGTGAGGTAGCTGTCCCAGATTTCTTCGGCGCTCAAGCGGCGGGCGTTGTGTCGCCAGTGGAGCTTGTTGGTGGAATCGACCTGGAAGGCGTCTTCGCGATGTGCGGTCGACATTTGGTAGGTGGAGCTGGTGAGCATGAGCCGAAGAATGTGCTTTTGGCTCCAGCCTGATTTGATGAACTCGGCAGCGAGCCAATCGAGAAGGGGTTGATTGGAAATGCCGGTGCCGAAGACGCCGAAGTCGTTGGCTGATTCGACGAGTCCCTTGCCGAAGCAATATTGCCAAAGGCGGTTCACTTGGACGCGGGTGGTGAGTGGGTGCTCGGGATTGGTGAGCCAGGTGGCAAAGGCGAGGCGGCGTCCGCTGGTGCCGGTTTTGGCATACTGCTCGTCGTCAAATTGAGGGGAAGGCGACTTGGGGAGGAAGGTGGGGAAGTCGACGGGCACGGGGTCGCCGGTGGCGTGGACATTTCCGCGCTCATGGATGTGTGCGGGCGCGATGTTACGGGCTTCGCGGACTCCGAGGTAGTTGATGCCGTGGATAGGGCGGCTGTAGTTGACGCGCGCATTTTGAAGCGATGTCATCTTTTCGGCGAAGGGAGCGCCGTAGAGGTCTGTGATGAGAGTGGGGGTGGTGAGGGCGAGTTCATCGGGTGAGATGTCGCTGATGGGTGCGGTGTAAACTCCGAAGTCGAAGAGGAGGTTGTTCTTCCGATTCGTTTCCGCGATGACGCCGATGACGTTGCGGCCGGTGGTGAGTTGCTCGAGACCGGTGCGGGGGAGGGGGATGAAAAAGGTGCCGTCGGTTTTGGGCGGAGCGCCATCGTAGACAGTGGTGCCATTGAGTTCGATGCGGAGGCGGGTGAGTTCGCCTTTGGCATAGATGAGAAACTGGGAGGGGATTTCTTGAAGGCCGAATTCTTTGCGGAGGACGAGTTTTTTATCGAGTTTCCAGATAGTGGAGTTTTCGCGGTTGAAGTTCCCTTTTCTTTGGCTGAAGGGGGCGAGACCTTCTTTGAATATGGTGCCATCGTATGAAGGGAGCGACCAGCCGGGGTTCTTCGGGATGGTGAAGGCGTGCTGCCAGGGTTCGCGGTGGTTCTTATCGCTGAGCTTGAAGAGGGGTTTTTCGGTGGGAGATTTTTTAAGAAAGGGATTGAGGAGCGACTGATCGATGGTGGACCAGAACGTTTTGATCCCGGTAAGGTTACTCGCTTTTTTCTCCTCGTGTTGTCGCAGGGCTTCGGGGTCGCGCCAAGTATGGTTGGTGCCTTTGAAACGGTCCTGCTCGATGCCATCGAAGAAAGACATCATGGAAAAGTAATCGGCCTGGGTGATGGTGTCTCCTTTGTGATCGTGGCATTTTGAGCAGTTCATGGTGGAGCCCATGAAGGCTTCACCTGCGACGTCGACAATGTCTCCGATGACGTCGGCATGGGCTTGTGGTTTGTCGGCGGGGTCGTCATCGCGCTGCATGATGGCCATGAATCCAGTGGCGATGTGGGAGGCGAGATTTCGGTCGGGAAGCTCGTCTCCGGCGAGCTGCTCGAGGAGGAAACGGTTGTAAGGTTTATCTTGGTTGAAGGAATTGACGACGTAATCGCGGTAGCGCCAGATTTCGGGTTTTTCGCTATCGCGCTCGAAGCCATTGGTTTCGGCGTAGCGGACGAGGTCGAGCCAGTGGGAGGCCATTTTTTCACCGAAGCGCGGGGAGTCGAGGAGCTGGTCGACGAGGTCGGGCCAGGATTGATCGGTCGCGTTTAACTGGGCTTTGGTAGGAGGCAGGCCAGTGGTGTCATAGTAGACGCGCCGGATGAGGTGGTTTTTTTGCGCGCTTGAATTGGGCTTGAGATCGTTTTCCTGGAGGCCCTTGAGGATAAAGGCATCGATGGGGTTGGTGATGAAATCATCTTTGAGGGCCGGGGCCTCGGTGGACTGGAGGGGCTGGTAGGCCCAATAGGGAGCGGTATTTTTGGGCTTCTCTGCGGTGACGATGGTCGGCAAGAGCATCGCGAGAAAAATAGGGAAAAAGTGAAGAAGACGACTCATGTTAGGACAGTATACACCTTTATACGGTGAGAGTTAGTGAGTTTTTTCTCTCTTCTTAAGAATGATTTAGGTGTAGACTATGTAAATACATGAATCCTCAGCAAAAACAAACACTCTATACCGAGGTGGCAAAACTCATCGAAGCGGGGTTTGGAATCAATGATGCGGCGGAGGCATTGCTTGAAGCGGGTCAGGAGAGTGAGATTGAAAAGGTGTTGGTAGCGCTTAAATCGTCGCTGAAAGAGGGTCGGACGATCACGGAATCGTTTGCGGAAGGACCGATGGAGCTGCTGGAGATGGAGGACAGCATTATTTCTGCAGGAGAGAAAGGGGGGCGGCTGGCGGTTTCATTTCAACAGCTTGCGGAATACTTCGAGTTGCTGGCAGATTCGCGGAAGGAGATTCGGCGGGGATTTATTTATCCCACGATCTTGTTTCACTTGGCGGTGCTCCTTTCGGTGATTCCTTTTAGTTTGTTGGATGGAGGAATGGGAAAGGAAGGCTCTGAGATTATGCGAGATTTCATCGTGAAAATCGCGATCTGCTACGGGATTATCTTTTTGATTTTCCTAGGCATTCGCGCATTGTTGAAGAAAGCCCCGGAAAGCACGACGATTGACCGACTTTTAGGCTTCATTCCCTTGGTTGGGAAGGCGCGGAAGAATCTCGCTTTGGCGCGCTTTGTGAAGGTCTATCAGGGCGGGATTGTTTCGGGATTGTCGATGCATGAAACGGTGCGCATGGCGACCGTAGCGGCGCACAGTGGCATGATCATGGAGGCTGGGAAGGGTCTCTCGGCGACGGTGAAAGATGGGCAGTTGCTCGGGCCGGTGTTTCAATCGCACAAGGTTTTTCCGGTGGCCTTTTCGAGAGCTTATGTGACCGCGGAGAAGTCCGGGGCGCTGGATTCGGATCTGAATCGCTGGGGGAAGTTGTTTGCGAAGGATGCGAAGAGCAGTGCGGCGATGGTGACGAAGCTCTTGCCGAAGGCGTTCTACTTTCTGGTTGTGGGATACATCGCGTGGAAGATTATCTCGGTTTACATGGGCTATTTCGAAGGGCTCAACGACATGATGGAGAACGATTTCTAAGCTGGAGGAATCTGACTTTTTCGGATGCAGATCATCACGCTTGGAAGAAGGTGCGCGCTACAATTTTGGCGGGAGCCCGGGCTCAGTGATCTCCTCGATCTTGGATTTTCTTAGCAGCCCCTGTGGCCCTAGAAGCCAGACGAGGAGAAAAAGGAATCCTGCCATGGTGGCCATCATTCCGGAACTGGTTGTTTCGGGGAGGCCAATGAGGGATGGGATGAGTTGAGAGAAGAGGTGACCAAGGATGGCTCCGAGGGCGGCGAGCCCCAGACTGAGTCCAATCAAGAGGGGAAGGTTTCTCGTGATGAGAAAAGCGGTGGCCGGTGGGACGATGAGCATCGCGATGACGATGATGGAGCCCACGGCTTCGAATGAGGCGACGGTGGTGATAGCGACCATGGTCATGAGGAGATAGTGCATGAGCATGGGGCGGAATCCATGCGTGCGGGCGAGGGCGGGGTCGAAGGACGCGAGGGTGAACTCCTTGTAGAAGAGTCCGATGACGAGGGCATTGAAGAGAAGGGCCCCACCCACAACGAGGGCGGCCCGGGGGACGCGGAGGAGAGATGATTCGTTTTCCCAGAGGACGACTTGATCGAGTGGAGTGAATTCGATGGCCCCGTAGAGCACGCAGCCGGCGTCGAGGTCGACGTTGTCTGCTGTCTTTTTAATGAGGATGAGGCCGATGGCAAAAAGGGTGGTGAAGACGATTCCCATGGCGGCTCCGCGGTCGACTTTTCCGAACTTGGAAATCCACTGGGTGAAGAGGGCGGTGAGGATTCCGGCGATGGCTGCGCCGATAAACATGGCCCAGCTGGCGCGGGAGTGAGAGATGAGGAAGGCGATGGCGAGTCCGGGGAGGACGGCGTGGCTGATGGCATCGCCCATCATAGACATGCGCCGCAGGAGGAGGAAGCATCCGGGGAGGGCGCAAGCCATGGCACATAGGACTCCTACGAGGAGGATTCCGGTGTCTGCTTCTGTCCAGGTCATGATTGGGAGGAAATTCTAAATTCTAGATGGGGAAATGCTCAACAAATTCAAGATTGGAAATGATTGAAGATGATTTTTGGGGAGGGATGAACTTTTAGATTTGAACGGCATGGTTGAGGGAAGGAGTGGAATGCGAATTTTGCGAATCTTGGTTGGGGACCCGGACTTTGGGGGATGGAACAACGAAAATTAGGAAACATGGATTGAGGGGCTTTGTTTTTGGATGGCTTGGTTGGGGAGATGATCCGCAGATTTCGCAGATGGGCGCAGATTTTTTGGGAAGTTTTTTTAGAAGCGCTTGGTGAAGCCGGTGAAGATGCCGAAGTCTTCGGCGTGAGAGTTGAGGCCGGATTGGACTCCGAAGTCTAGGATGAGGTGTTCGTTGACAGCGTAGTTCATGCCGCCGGCGAGGTAGGCTTCGTAGCTGTCTTCTTTCCAGATACCGATGTATTCGGCATAAGCGCCGGTTTTTTCGGTGAGGCTGAAGCCGAGGACGGCGGTGTGGAGGAATTCGAATTCGTGATGGGTGCCGTTGTGGAGGTAGTCGATTTCGGCCATGAGTCCGAGGCCGAGGGTGTTATTGAGTTCGATGGCAAAGGGGATGATGAGGCCGCCTTCCCATTCTTCATTGCTGAGTTCTCCGGTGGGGATTTTGATCCAGGGCATGAGGGCGAGGGCGGTGCTGCCTCCGTCGTTTCCCCAGAGGTTGTGTTTGAGGCGGAGGGTGACGTCGCCGAAGCCGTCGGGGCCTCCTTCGGTTCCGTCGTAGAGATTGAAAACGGTTTGGAGGTCGGTGTTGTGATTGAGTCCGGCTTTGAAATTGAGGGCGCCCCAGGTGGTGGATTCGACGCCGCGATCGCGTCGGAAGTCGAAGAGGGACATTTCGAGAGCGAAGCGTCCGGCGTCGACGGTGATGGGGGATTCAGTGGCGTCGGGGCGGTCAGGGGAGAGGTCGCGGAGGAGAGAGTCGGGAGTGGGATTGAAGAGGGTGTAGGGAGATTTTTCGGAGATTGCGGGAATGCCTAGTATTGTGATGAAATCAACGGGTCGAAAATCCTTAATCGTGTTAAATTTCACCGGGGTTGTAAATCCATCGTCTGGAAGGCCGCTTTTCGGTCCGGCAAAAATTGAGGCAATGTTATCGCGATTAATTTGTTGATCGGAAGCTCTACTGCGAACCGGGCTGTTGAGTATAGCGTCGATTGGTTCGCGTGACATTACAAGGTCTCCGCTACGGCAGGGTTTTTCTGGAGAGCCGGCGAAGGTTACTGATGTGAGAGCGAGAAGAATGGTGGTGGTTTTCATGGAGATTTTTTTACACAGATTAGGGAGAGATTTTCACGGATTTGCACAGATTTTTTTGAGAAGGATTCGGAGACTAAAAGCAAATTTCTAAGCGCTAAAATCCAGGTCCGTAAACGTTGTTGATTTCTATCCGGCATGAGACGGGCTTTCGTTTTCGATGACGTGCGGAGATTCGAGAGTGTGCTCTTGGAGTTCGAGTTCGGCTTCGAGTTGGTGGACCATTTCGGCGCCGAGAATGTGCTCGACCATGTCGGCGTCGCGGTCGACGTGGGAGGGGGCGATGTCGGCGTGCTTGATGAGATAAAGTTCCCAGAGGCGGTGGTTCCGGGTGATGCGGGAGGCCTCGCCGAAGCCGGACTCGGAGAGGCGCAGTTCACCGGAAGGTTGACGCTCGAGGTGGTCTTCGCTGCGGGCTTGGCGGATGAGGCGCGGGAGTTCGCCTTTGGACCAAACGCGGTGGTCGCGGAGTCGTTCGAGGGAGATGGGGAGGTTTTTGAGCGGATGGCTTTCTTGCTCGGCTTCCATGATTTCGTAGATGGAGCGGAGGATGTGCTGTCGGCCGACTTTTCGTTTTAGCTGGCGCTGTCGGAGATAGCGGGGGAGGACGCCGCGGGTGGGGCCGAAGATCATGGAGATGAGGAAGATGATTCCTGCGGTGATGACGATGATTGCTCCGGCGGGGAGGTCTTCAAAAAAGGCGGAGAAGGAGGCGCCCAGCCAACCGGAGAGGCCGCCGATGAAGGCGGAGAGCCAGAGCATTTTTCGGAGATCGCTGGTCCAAAAGCGCGCGGACGTGGGAGGGGTGATGAGGAGGGCGATGATGAGGATGAGGCCGACGGACTGGAGGCCGACGACGGTGACGGCGGTCACGAGTCCCATGAGGATGATGTCGAGGAAGGTGGTGGGGTATCCTTGGGTAGAGGCGAAGGAGTCATCGAAGCAAAGAAGAGTGAGTTCTTTGAGAATGATGAGGCAGATGACGATGGTGAGAAGGAGGGTGACACAAATAATGATGAGGTCGCTCATGATCATCGAAGCGGGCTTGCCATAAATGAATGAGTCGAGGCCGGCAGCGGAAGCGCCGGGGATTTCTTGGACCATTTTTAGGATGGCAACGCCGAGGCCGAAGAAGACGGAGAGGACGATTCCCATGGCGGCATCGTCTTTTAAACGGGTGGTGCGGCGGATGGCGAGGACGAGGAGCACTCCAAGAAGTCCGGTGATCGTGGCACCGAGAAGGAGGCCGGGGAGGTTGCGTCCCGAGCCACCGAGCGCGACCATGACGGCGAAGGCGATTCCGATTCCGGGGAGGGTTGCGTGCGAGAGCGCGTCGCCGAGGAGGGACTGTTTCCGAAGGAGAAGGAAGGAGCCAATGATTCCGGCGGTGGCTCCGAGAAAGGCGGTGCCGAGGACGACAAGACGCGTGTTGTAGGATTCTAGAAAAAGAGTCTTAATCAGCGTGTCGAAGAATTCCGACGAGGCGATGAGATGGAGATCAGCGACCGACATTTTGAAGGGCGTGAGCGGCGTCTTCGAGGAGGTTGAGCTTTCCGCCGTAGGCTTTTTGGAGGTTTTCGCGCGTGAAGGTTTCCTTGGTGGGGCCGCTTGCGACGATGCGCATGTTGAGGAGGACGAGCCAGTCGAAGTAGCGTGAGACGGTGGCGAGATCGTGGTGGACGCAGAGGACGGTTTTTCCGCGTGAGTTGAGTTCCTGCAGGAGTTCGATGATGGCTTGTTCGGTGGCGGCATCGACGGCGGCGAAGGGCTCGTCCATGAAGTAGATCTCGGCGTCTTGCACAAGGGCGCGGGCGAGGAAGACGCGCTGCTGCTGGCCACCGGAGAGTTGGGAAATTTGGCGGTCGGAGAGGTGGCCGATGCCGACTTGCTCGAGGGCGGCCCGGGCTTGCTCTTTTTGTTTTTTGCCGACGCGTTTGAACCAGCCGATCTTGCGGTAGGTTCCCATGGCAACGACATCGAGCGCGCTCACGGGGAAGTCCCAATCGACTGATTCGCGTTGGGGGACGTAGGCGACGAGGTCGCGCTGATCCTCGTAGGGCTTGCCGTAGATGAGGACTTCGCCGGAGGTCTTTGGGATGAGATCGAGGCAGGCTTTAAGGAGAGTGGATTTTCCGGCTCCATTGGGTCCGACAATTCCAGCGAGGGAGCCTTTTGGAATGTCCAGATCGAGATCCCAGAGGACGGGCTTACGGTGATAGGCGACGGTGAGATCGTGCACCGAAAGGGGAAACTCTGGTGAGTGGTCACTCGCCGGGCTGGAGGGGCGCGCAGCTGAGGAGGGGAGAGGGGACATGGGAGAGGGGGCGATTTTGAATATGTAGTATCAACAGCGCTTTAATGCTTGGAGAGCTTTCCGTAGATGCCTTGTGCGGGGATGTAGCCGCCGAGGGCGCTGGTGATGGTGGTGACGTTGTGATCGATCATGCCGATGTAGGTGCCGCGGTAGGTGCCCGCTTGTCCCATGGCATCTGAGAAGAGTTCACCGCCGATGCGAACGTTCTTTCCCTGGGCCCTGGCTCCTTCGATAATCGCTTTCACGCTTTTGTCGGAAACTGAAGATTCGACGAAGACGGCGGGGATGTTCTCGCTGACGAGGTAGTTGATCAAGTCGTTGACGCCTTTGAGGCTCGCTTCGGATTCGGTGCTGATTCCTTGAATGCCGCGGACATCGATGCCGTAGGCGCGGCCGAGGTAGGAGAAGGCGTCGTGGGCGGTAACGAGGACGCGGTTTTTTTCAGGAATGGAGCCGAAGCATCGGCGGGCTTGGGAATCGAGATCGACGAGCTTTGCCTGGTAGCTTTTAAAATTGGCATGGTAGTCGGCTGCGTTTTTGGGATCGAAGGCGACGAGTTGAGCGGTGATTTCTTTGACGACAAGGGTCCACGCTTTGACATCCATCCAAACGTGAGGATCGGAGGCTTCCGAGCCGCCGATGATTTCGTAGTCGCTGCCCAGGAGGTGCTCGGAGACTGCGTGCACGACGATGCCCTCTTTTTTCTGACTTTCGAGGACCTGGCCCATTTTCCCTTCGAGGTGAAGTCCGTTGTAGAGAACGAGATCGGAGGCATTTAGGCGATCGATGTCACCCTTGGTGGCGGTGTAGCTATGGGGGTCGATTCCTTCCCCGATGATGTTCACGACATGGGCGTGATCTCCTGAGATTTCCCGGGTGACATCGGCGATCATACCCACGGTGGTGGTGATTTCGAGGGGATAGGTGAGTTCGCCCTTCTCGCTGTCCTTCTTTTGGACACAGCTGATGAATAGGGCACTAGGGAGAAGGGAAAAGATGAGGTGGCGTCGCTTCATGAGCACAAATTACCGGAGGACTTTGATTGGTCAAGATAAAGAGTTTGATTAATCATAATAAGGATCTGATCAACAGTTTGGATCAAGTCACCAAGTCACCAAGTCACCAAGTCACCAAGTCACCAAGGCACTGGGTGAGACCCTGATCGCCCATCGCAAATGGCATTGCTAGAATCAGTCACTTAACTGAAATTTTCGAGAGACTGGACCGTAGATAGGACGATGTTTCGTTCCCTCAAATCGGCGGGTCTTCTGATTGTTTTCAGTAGTGCGCTCGAGGCTGCCCCGGAAGGTCATCTTTTCTTTGAAGAAAAGGTGCGTCCAATTTTGGCAGAGCATTGTCTTAAATGTCATTCCGAGGAGAAAAAGGTCAAAGGAGGTCTTCTTCTTGATCGGAAGGCGGGTTGGGAAAAAGGAGGTGACAGCGGAGCGGTGATTGTGCCGGGAAAGCCGGATGAGAGTCTTTTAATGCACATGGTGCGGCGGGAGGCCAACTACGAGGCGATGCCTCCGAAGTCGAGGCTGAGTGAGGAGGAGGTTGCTATTCTCGGCGAGTGGATCGCGAAGGGTGCTCCTGATCCCCGTGACGAGGCGATTGGCGAACAAGCGCTCGATGATGGCTTTGATCTCGAAGCGCGAAAAGGATGGTGGTCCCTCCAACCGGTAAAAGAGGTG
>ENA-OSJC01003167-OSJC01003167.1-marine-metagenome-genome-assembly--contig:-NODE-3167-length-11909-cov-8.079868_pt1 | contig 11909 bp, 10 predicted proteins | sample MGYA00237885_ERZ534234 | MGnify/ENA primary metagenome ERZ534234 (study PRJEB26413, sample SAMN06343907) | marine metagenome | isolation source: coastal waters | place: Atlantic Ocean: West Antarctic... | reverse complement strand
CTAGGCGCTGGGTTTAATTTAGCAAGTCAAGATTTAGATCTAAGAGGTGCTGGTAATATATTAGGAGATGCTCAATCAGGACATATTAAAGAAGTTGGCTACGAACTTTATCAATCTTTATTAGAAGAGGCGGTAATAAAAATGAAAAGTGGTGATGTTGGTCTTGAATTAGATTATGATCAAGAATGGACACCACAGCTTAATCTTGGAGTCTCAATATTAATACCTGATGATTATGTAACTGATGTCAGTGTAAGGTTGGAGCTCTATAAACGGTTATCGAGTTTATCTACTAAAGTTGAATTGGAGGGCTTTGCATCTGAATTGATTGACCGTTTTGGAAAGTTGCCAAAAGAGATAAACTCTCTATTAAACGTAATACAAATCAAATCTATATGTAAGAAAATTGGAATAAGTAAGATTGATTTAGGTGTCAATGGAGCAAACTTTGAACTTCGTAATAATCATAAATTAAGTCCTGATAAGTTGATTAGATATATTAATTCAGAGGATAATAGGATTAAAGTGAAGGGGACTAAACTAATTTTTAAACGAAATTGGGTTACAAATAAAGACAAAATGAAGGGAATTTTCTCTATCTTAAAGAACCTACACAAAGCGTATACTAAAAAATAAATTATTTATTTTTATATTAAAAGAGTTATTATGGTTCTAATTATTGTTATTTAAATTGAAAATAGTGTATAAAAATTAATTATGATTTGTTAAATTAAATTTGCATAGTAATTCGTTGATCAGCTAGGAATAGGATTTTTGAAGTTTAAAGTAAAACAAAAGATTAGGTTTAAGAATAAACATCGTGGCTTTGATTCCTATGAATTTAAGTTAGGTGATTTATTGCGGGGTGAACGAGCGACTTTGGGTAAGTCACTTATGGATATTCAACGTGAATTAAAAATAAATGTTAATATCATTTCTGCTATAGAGAATTGTGACATAGCTGGTTACGAGGAATCTGTTTTTATTTCAGGTTATGTAAGGTCTTATGCTAAATTCTTAAACTTAGATCAGCAATGGGTATTAGATATTTTTTGTAAAGAATCAGGTTACTCAATTCCGTCATCACTCTCTAATGAAAGAAAAAAAACTAATGACGTAGCTAAGAAAACATTATTTAATAACTCATTTGAAAACAAATCAAATATATTTTTGGATAAATCTTCTGTAATTAATAAACTTAAATTTCGTTCTTATCTCTCTTTTTTTGCACTTATTTTATTAATTTGTGGAGTAGGATTTGGTGGTTGGTTTGTAATGCAAGAAATACAACAAGTTCATATTGTTGAAGAGGATATTTTTCCAATAATCACCGATAATGGGATTAATGAGTTAGATGACTCAGCTCAAATTATAAGTGATGTAACAACCCATGATTCAAGCCAGTTTTTTTTTAAATCTTTAGATGGTCCAATTGCTGATGTTAACATAAATACAAGTGGTTTCTTTGTTAACGATAAAATTATTTCTAAACTCAGTACAGAATCCTTGAAAGTCAAAAATATTAGAACTAGTAATAATAAAAATAGAAAAATTTCTATTTTAGCTAGTAGACCTGCCTGGGTAAGAATATACACAAAAGATGGAAAAGTCGTTGATGAGAAAATTTTAAATACGGGTCAAATAATGAAAGTCCCATCGAATATGGATAACGTTGTCTTACGTTCGGGAAATGCAGGTTCTGTTTTTGTTAAGATTGATAATGTGACTTATGGACCAATTGGTGAGGGCACCTCTGTAGTAAAAAATATATCTCTTAAATTTGACGATATCATTCAAAATTTTTTAGAAGTTACTGATGAGCAGCTTTTAAACCCACTTAAACGACTTAATTTATTATCAAATAATAATGATTAGTATTCTAGGGATTATTCATTATATATCGGTGAACTTAATTAATTAAAAAATAGCAACTATAAATTGTATGGAATCTCTATGTCACTAAATTCAATACGTCCATGGCGATCCATTGTACGAAGGAAATCTCGACAAATCAATGTTGGTAAAGTCGCTGTTGGCGGTGGAGCACCTATATCTGTGCAAACCATGACTAATACAGATTCATCCGATATCAAAGCTACTTTAAAACAAGTTATTGATTGTGCAGAAGCTGGCGCTGACATTGTAAGAATATCTTGCCCTGATAAAAACTCTACGGTTGCATTAAAGGAAATTTGTAAGGAGAGCCCAGTTCCAATAGTTGCCGACATACATTTTCATTATAAAAGAGCAATAGAGGCTGCTGCTGCAGGTGCTGCATGCTTAAGAATTAACCCGGGGAATATTGGAAACGAAAAACGTGTCAAAGAAGTTATTTCTGCGGCGAAAGATAATAATTGTTCCATAAGGATTGGGGTGAATGGGGGATCAATTGAACGCAACCTCTTAGAGAAATATGGTGAACCTTGCCCAGAAGCGCTTATTGAGAGTGGCCTAAATCATATCAAGATTCTTGAAGATAATGATTTTTTTGAATTTAAAATAAGTGTAAAGGCATCAGATGTGTTTCTTGCAGTTGCTGCTTATAAGGGCCTTTCTGAGGCTACAAATGCACCTCTACATATTGGAATTACTGAAGCGGGCGGGTTGACCACTGGTACGATTAAATCTTCTGTCGGGCTAGGTAATCTCCTTTGGGCTGGCATTGGCGATACTTTGAGGGTCTCCTTATCTGCAGATCCTGTGGAGGAGGTTAAAGTGGGTTATGAAATTCTTAAATCTTTGGGACTACGACATAGGGGCGTTACTATTATTTCGTGTCCCTCATGTGCAAGGCAAGGGTTTGATGTGATAAAAACTGTATCAATATTAGAGGAAAAACTAGCACATATTAAAACACCGTTAACACTTTCGGTAATTGGCTGTGTTGTAAATGGTCCTGGAGAGGCATTGATGACTGATATTGGATTTACAGGTGGTGGGAAAGATAGTGGCATGTTTTATATAGATGGGAAAAAAGTAAATAAGTTGGCAAATACTGGAATGATTAACAAATTAATTGAACTTATTGAGGATAAAGCAAATTTACTTGAGTTAAAAAAGGAAACTTAAGTGAAAGTACTATTAACATGTTTATTAATTTGTCTTTTGTTATTTGCTTATATTAGGTTATCAAAAGTAGATCAAAGTATCTGGCATCTAGATCCAGATAGTATAACCTTTAATAATAAAAGTAACTCAATTTTGTTAAATTATAATAATAAAGGAACAGAAATTTTTAATGTAAACATAAATTCCTTATTTAATCATTTAAATAATATAATTATTAATGATAAGTGCAAAAAGGTTTTTGGGGATATTAATCTTGGGTTAATTACCTACGTATGTCGAAGTAAAGTGTTTGGATTTCCAGATTATATCTCAATTAGATTTGAAAAATTAGATATTAATAAATCATCAATTAGTATTTTCTCAAGATCCCGTTTTGGTAAATATGATTTTGGGAAAAACAAGCAGCGTATACAAAAATGGTTAATTGAATTGAGAAAATCGCTCTAACTGACGTAGAAAATCGCTGAAAGTAAAAATAGTAATTTTGGGAAGTTTGTTTAGTTATGATATCATTGGAGAAACTTAATGGGTTGGAAGAGCGTTTCCAGTATTTAGAAGTTAAATTGGCTCAACCATTAAGTGGAGATGAAATCAAATCTCTTGGTGTTGAGTACTCTGAGTTGAAATTAGTAGTTGAAAAAATAAGACAATACAAAAAGATTTTTTCTGATCTAACTGATTTAAAAGATCTAATGAATGATTCTGATTTAAGAAGCTTGGCTCTTGAGGAAGATAAGATCTTACAAGTTAAATTATCAAATATGAAAGAAGAATTGATACTAGAGCTTCTTCCTAAGGATCAAGCGGATTCGAAATCAGCAATATTAGAAATTAGAGCTGGTACAGGTGGTGATGAAGCGGCGTTATTTGCTGCTGATTTATTGCGAATGTATCAAAAGTATAGTGATGATCAAGGATGGAAGTTAATTCTTATTTCCGAGTCTTTTAATGAATTGGGTGGTTTGAAAGAAGTTGTTGCTAGTATTACTGGTCCTAATGTTTTTGAGTATTTAAAATATGAAAGTGGGGTCCATCGCGTGCAGAGAGTTCCAATCACCGAATCTGGAGGGCGTATTCATACATCAGCAGCGACCGTGGCAGTGTTGCCGGAAGCAGAAGAAGTTGATATAAAAATAAATCAAAATGATTTAAGAATTGATACCATGCGTGCCAGTGGTGCCGGTGGCCAACATGTTAACACAACTGACTCTGCTGTTAGAATTACGCATCTCCCTAGCGGAATCGTCGTCACAAGTTCTGAGAAGTCTCAACATCAAAATCGAGCTGTGGCAATGCAAGTTTTAAGGTCCAAACTATATGAAATGGAAAGAAATTTAAAAACACAAAAACGAGATGCCGATCGGAAAGAAAAAGTTGGTAGTGGTGATAGGTCGGAACGGATACGAACTTATAATTTTCCACAGGGTAGGGTTACCGATCATAGGGTTAACCTGACTGTTCATAAATTAAATCAAGTGCTTGAAGGACAATTAGATGAAATTATTAATGCATTAAAGGCGGATGATAGGCTTATGAAACTTGCAAATTTTTCCAATGTCTAAAACATACGCTCAGGTCCTTAGTATTGCTTCAAAAGAATTAAAAAAAATAGGTATAGATAACTCTATTGGTGATTCAAAAAAAATACTTGCTCATATTATGGGGATTTCGAAGGAAAAGTTATTATTATTAGATCCTGAGGTTTTCCCAAAATCGGTTGAGTCAAAGTTTTTTGAAATGATTGATTTGAGAAAACAACATCAACCAGTTAGTCAAATTATTGGATATCGATCTTTTTGGGGTCGAGATTTTTTTATTAATAATAAAGTACTGGACCCTCGACCAGAAACTGAAGAATTAATATATCTTGCTTTAAAAAGTGAGTTTAGTAATGTTTTGGATTTGGGAACTGGGTCTGGAGTTATAATTATTACCTTACTTTTAGAGAACACATCAGCAATAGGAGTAGGAGTTGATATTGATTTGGAGGCTTTAAAAGTTGCTAAAACAAACTCTAAAAAATTTGCAGTCAGAAAGAGAATAAATTTTTTACAATCAGATTGGTGTGAAAGCGTAACAGAGAAATTTGATCTAGTGATTTCAAACCCTCCATACGTTGATATAAATGAAAAAGATCAATATGATGCCCATTTAGTTAAATGGGAACCTTATCACGCTTTATTTTCTGAAGCTGGGGGAACTATGGTATATTATATTATAGCAAAACAGTTAAAAAAAGTAATGCAAAGATCAGGCTTAGCTTTATTTGAAATTGGTCATAGTCAAGCATCAGTGGTAAAGATAATTTTTACAAATGAAGGCTTCAAGGCAGAAGTATTTAAAGATATGTCAGGGAAGGATAGAGTTATTAAAGTTACATTTTGAAAAATAAATAAGGAAATATGGAAATTTTAATATATTTTTCTTGTTTCATCTCTATATTCACTATAAGAAGTTCTTGCTAAGGCCCTATGGTGCCTAGAAACAAACTCCAATTAAGCGATCCTTTCCTAAATTTTTGAAATGGTTTAATCGAAACATCTACATAAAGTTTTTTAATGAGACAACAAAATAAGCCGCGTTCACGCAACAAAAATAATGGTAATCGGCGATCAATGGGTAATGCTGTTAATAGAGTATTTGATAGTTCTGGGCCAGAAGGAAAAGTCAGGGGCACACCTCAACAAATTATTGAAAAATACATGTCTTTATTTAGAGACTCACAATTATCTGGTGACAGGGTGGCGGCTGAAAATTTTCAACAACACGCAGAACATTATACAAGAATCTTATCAGAAGCTCTTAAGGAGCAAAATGATAGGAAAGAACAGCAAGAGGCACAAGCCGCCTCTCGCAGAATAGAACGTGCCGTATCTGGGAGTGATCTTCCGCAAAATGGTCAAGATGATGGCCAAACAAAACTAATTGATAAAAATTCAAATGGGTTAAGCGATCAAGTCGAAGAATTAGCAGAAAAAGAAAGTTAATTTAACTGTTTATTTTTCTCAATGTGTTCTGCTAACTTACACCAATCTGAAATCGTTAAATTTTCCGCGCGTAAAGTTGGCTTTAAATTAACACTTAAAAGATGGTTATTTATATTAACATCAAATGATTTCAAAGATGATCGGATCATTTTTCTTCTTTGATTAAACCCAGCTTTTACCAAGTTTTCTAAAATAGCTTGATTTGCATAAAATTTTGGTGTGTTAAGAGCTTTAATACTAATCACGGCAGATTGCACCTTAGGTTTGGGCCTGAAAGCATCTGGTGAAACTGTCATTCGAATGTTTGTATTACATCGCCATTGAGCTAATACTGAAAGCCTGCCATATGCTTTTGTACTAGGTATTGCCACTATTCTCTCTGCAACTTCTTTTTGAAACATTAGTGTCATATCCTCCCATTTAGGAGGCCATGACACTGGAGTTAACCATTTAACTAAAAGTTCGGTACCTATATTGTAAGGTAAATTAGAAATAATTTTTAAACTGCCAAAATCTTTAATTTCATTTAGATCAAATTTTAGGGCGTCTCTCTCTAATATTTCCAGCTTTCCATCATAGTAATTAGCGATATCCATTAAAGCTGGTATGCAACGTTTATCTCGTTCAATCGCAATTACTTTTTTTGCCCCAGATGCTAATAAACCGCGCGTCAAGGCTCCTGGCCCTGCACCAATTTCTAAAATAGTTGAGTTTTTTATAGATCCATTTAACAAAGCAATTTTACTAGTTAAATTAAGATCATGTAAGAAATTTTGACCTAATGATCTCTTTGCTTCAAGATTATACTTTGAAATAACATCTCGAAGAGGGGGTAATTCATCTATTTGCATAAAGATTATTGTTTTCTGAAAGTTTTTTGGCCATTCGTATAGCATTTATTAAACTTATTGGGCTGGCTTTGTTTTTCCCAGCTATTTCGTTTGCTGTTCCATGATCTGGTGAAGTTCGTACAATCGGAAGTCCTAAAGTTACATTTACAGCTTCGTCAAATGAGATTGTTTTAATTGGAATTAATGCCTGATCGTGATACATACAAATCGCCAAATCATAATTGTTTCTAATTTTGTCGTGAAACATTGTGTCTGCTGGAAATGGCCCGTTAATATTTAAACCACTTTTTCTTAGTAGATTAATTACTGGTAAAATTAAATTACTTTCTTCATCTCCAAAAAGGCCATTTTCACCCGCATGTGGATTTAAACCAGAGACAAAAATTCTTGGTTTTTTAATATCAAATAATTCTATTAATGCCTGATGGGAAAGAATTATAGTATCTTTAATCAATGAATCTGTAAGAGTAGTTATTGCCTCTTTTAAAGAAACATGAATGGTGATTGGGGTGACTCTAAGTTTGTCTGAAGCGATCATCATAACTGCTTGTTTGCTGTTAGTCAAAAATTTTAAAAAATCGGTATGTCCTGTATACTTGAAATTCGCACCAGAACTGAGTGCAAATTTGTTTATTGGATTAGTACATAACGCTGCTGCTTCACCAGTCATACAGCGTTTTGTGGCCATTTCGATACTTTGGATAATGTCAAAGGCTAGTTTGTTATTGACCTTTCCCACTTTTGGTTCTTCAGAAAAAGGAACATCAATAATCGGTATTGCATTTGCCATTACATTAATTGCCTCTGTGCAATTAATAACTTTTTTCATTGGTGTTTCGGGAAAACGTTTTTTCATATATTCAAAGGATGTAAACAAAACAAAGTTCACTTCATTCTTCAAAGCATTCCATGCTTTGACAGTTATCTCAGGAGCTATGCTAGATGGTTCCCCACAGGTTAATGCAATCGGTTTAATCATTTATAAACGATCTTCGCTTCTGCCTTTAAATCTGCAATAAAACCATCTGCCAAAGAAATTAATCTTTTTGAGAAGAGATATTGCCTTGCATGCTCTCTATCGGTTTCTGAAATTTCTTGTTGGCGAGAGCACAACATAATTAATACTGGATTATCAGATAAATTTTTACCTTTGATAATTATATTTTCCCCAGCATCTAGCATTTTAATTTTTTTATATTTTTCGTCTAAAATTTTTAATTCTTCAATTTGAGTTCTGACTATCCTATCGTATAATGTGGGATAACTCTCCAAATCAAATTGCAAATTTAAACAATTATTGTTGTTTTCAAATAATCGTATTATAGCGGGCAAGCTAATTTCGCTATTTTGCTGAAAATTTAATTCCACATAGTCTATAATTACCTTAGTATCTTTAAATAGTGGAACTTCCCTTACATTAACTAACTTGTATAAGATGATAACATTATCAAATATTTTAGGTCCAATCAATGAGTTTGCATCCGCGGTTAAAAATAAACTTACTAAATCTTCTGGTAGTTGATCTATTGAAATCCAACCTATATTTCCACCATTTTTTGCACTACTAGATTGTGAATATTTTGTTGCAAGAGCCTTGAACGTGATACCTTCTAAATTTTTATCCTTAAGATTTAAAACAAAATTATAAACCTCATTTTTGTTGTTATAATCAAAAGGCAATACGATTTCTAACAAATTCATTTCTAAAGTAGCACTGCCATTTATTATAAAAGAGTCTATTTCGTCATTTTCTATGTTTGCTCGATTTTCAAATTTATACCGCATAAGTTCTTTTAAAATTATACTATCTTTTACAAAATCTTTAATTGATTGAGTGGCTATTCCAATTTTCGAACTTTCAAATAAAAACTCTTCAATTGACAAGTTAAACTGTTTCGCCAAGCCCTTAATGTCTTCTTGAACCCTTTCTTCACTAATTAATAAATTATACTCGAGTGCAACTTCATTCAATAACTTTGCATTAATTAAGTTATTACTTGCTTTTTTTTGGATATCACCACCTGATTGTAAAATACTCAAAAGCTTCATTCTTTGAGATAATTCAAATTTAGAAATTATGGTTTCGTTAACAATAATTGCTGGATCAAATTTATTTTCTGAAAATCCTTTGTTGGTCATAAAAATGATCAAAAGAACAGTAGAGAGTAATATGTGTTTCATTAAATTTATTTTCCTATGATCCATTACATTTTTGTGATGAAACAATTTTATTATTCCTCGTAAGTCCTGTTAACTTAACCTTTACTCCAAGTGATATCCCAGGCTTTACAGAACTTACAGAATAAAACCCACGCGATAAGTAAAAATCAATCGCCATGCAATCGTGTTCATAACTCGAATTAAATTGTGACTTTACTACTTCTTTGTTATTTAGATCATAGATTAAACTAAAATTAGAATTAGTTTTTCTATTAAATCGATATTTTGTCCCGATTGCTAATTCTGATCTATTTTCTGCAAAGCCATATATTTGATCTTTATCTTTTTGAAAGTATTTTGAATAAATATTTATATTATTTTTGATATAGTTGATTTGGAGTTCTCTTCTAGTAAAACTTAATTGATCATTTGTAAAAATATTACCATTAATTTTTATTTCATTAAAAATATTTAAATTTAAGGCACTAAATAAATTCGATTTATTTTCACTTACTCCTGGTTCACTAGTGAATTGGTGAGAACCGTTAAATCTGTTGATAGTCCCCAGAAAGAACTCACCTTCAAAACCTTTAGAGTTTTTATGAGAGGTTTTTATACTTGTTTGCAGCCTTAAGCCATTCTCACTCCTATCCATTCCATAAGTGCGATTTAAATCAGAAAAGTTTGACAAACTTATTTCTGAAAATAAGCTATCTTCATTTGGTTCATTCCATGTATGTGGGGCTGAATATATTAATTGTAGTTTTGGTACGTATATAGTGGATGAATACTCATGCCTATTTATTAGAGGGAAACTTAACTCAACACCATTTGTTTGACTTATTTTACTTAGTATAGCTCTATAATTAGTGTCATCATAATACTTTGAAACTTTTGCTGATGATATGGATTTCAAACCAATGATATAACCTTTTTTTGTTATTATATTTTTTTTCCATAATAGATCCGATTTTATTCTAAATGCATCTCTTCCTAATATTCCATTTTCTGTTGACTGTTTTTTATATCCACTTAAATCAATCAATAAATTGGCCTGCCCACCAAGTTTTTTTGGGTAAAAAATATAATCACTTATTGTTTCGTGGCTTAGGTTAGCCATGTTCACATCAGAAACGCTCGAGTTCTGTAATTTACTTTGGTAAAACCCAGAATTTATATAAAATGACGCATCTTGTTTTTTAAATTTCGCATATGTTTCTGTAAATTTCAAATCTTTAGTCGTGTGGTGTGAAAGTAAATCTAGATTAGTGGTTTTTTGATACTGCAATGATAATTCAATGTTATTTTCAAATTTACTATCATACTTCCCAAATAAGTAACCTTTTGATTTATTAGATAAATTTTTATCATTAGTTAAAAAAATATCAACGTTTAGGTCGGATTTTTTAAATAAATTACGGTATTCGACTCCGAGGGATACATTTTTACTAGTGCTAATTTTTGGTTTAAAAATCATATCGGATGATTTGTTTAAAGCCACAAAATAAGGAAGATTAAGTTCAGTGCCTGTCACACTGGAATGATTTATTTCTGGGGTAAGAAAACCGTTAGCTCTTTTTACACTAGGATCTGGAATTCTAAGTGTTGGAAAATACATAATGGGAATACCAGACAGCTTAAACTGAGAGTTATAAAAATAAACTTGTTTAAGTTTTGAATCATGTACAATTTTTCTTGATCTTATTTCCCAAAGTGGTGTTTTATTTTTTTTACAAACCATGCAGGTAGACGCAATAGTTTCATAAAAATTGTTAAATCTGCTATTTTCGCGAATTACCTTTGCCGAAGATATTTCCAAGCTTCGTGATAATACAAATCTAACTCTTTTAAGCACTGCATTATTAAAATTTTTGTCTAATATTGCTTCATCAGCCAAAATTACTGCTTGATTTCCATCGTCTAATATTATTGGACCTAAAGCTATTATTTTTCCAGTTAACTTGTTGTAACTAATCATTGATGCTTTTAGTGACTGATCCTCAAAACTTATGTTGACGTTCCCTTTTGCGTTTATCACATTTCCATCTTCACTCACGGTTATTACATCTGCAATCAAGCTAGGGTTGGTATTAGCATTCGCATTAAATGTTAGAGCGCATGTAAGGATTGTAAAGATAATAAAAAATCTCAACTAACCATCCTCCAAATGGAGTATAAGCCCTAAAGAAATAAAAATTACAACAACTGGGGGTGCCCAAGTTCCTAGTAAAAAAGGTATTGCTCCATTTTGACTTAAAATCTCAGTTAAATTATTTAATAAAAAAGCGCTGATAGCCATGATTATACTTATTAAAATTGCTAACCCCTTTTTACTAACTCTGGTGTGACCCATGTTAAGGGCGCCACCAATTAAAAACATACCTACCATAAAAAATGGTAAAGCTATTTCTCTATGCAGATAAACCTTATGTTTTAAAGAGGAAAAACCGGCACGTTCGATCCTTTTAATGTAATTCTTTAATTTCCAAATTGATATATTTGATGGTTCACCAAACCCTAATTTTATCTTTTCTAGATTTAATTCAGTTTTTAATTGCAAGTTTTTGAAGGGTTTTGCTCTATCTTCAGGTCTATCGCCCCTATTTACCTTCCAAATTTTTCCATCTTTTAAGTTCCATTGTTTATTATCAATTACTGCTAGTTTTGCATTAATTCTAGTCGTTGGTATACTCGATTTATTAAACTCAAATATTGTCACCTGCTTTAATTCTTTTCCGTTGTTTCTAACAGTCTTAGCATTTATTACACGTTGTCCATCAATATGCCCCTCTCTTAACCAAATGCCTTCGTTATTGATAGAGTAGCTTGATAAAGATTTATT
>ENA-OSJC01003163-OSJC01003163.1-marine-metagenome-genome-assembly--contig:-NODE-3163-length-11919-cov-13.480155_pt1 | contig 11919 bp, 13 predicted proteins | sample MGYA00237885_ERZ534234 | MGnify/ENA primary metagenome ERZ534234 (study PRJEB26413, sample SAMN06343907) | marine metagenome | isolation source: coastal waters | place: Atlantic Ocean: West Antarctic... | reverse complement strand
CAGACCAAATATTAACGCAATGCAAAGCAGGGCCAATGGATACTCAGCTTCGAGAAGTAGCAGATAACTCATGATTAAACCGGCTTGTGTAAGGCTTTCAATTTGCAACGTTCAGTCTAAGGCAAAATCTTTAGTGCCGAGCTAAGTTTTTAGCTAAGTTTCTACAGAGGTGCCAGATAAGTGTCTAGATAACTATCTAGCCACCGCTGATTGCGTCGCCCATTGAGAATATAGGTAAGTACATCGCAATAATCAAACCACCAACAACGACACCGAGGAAAGACATAATGATGGGTTCCATCAGACTGGTCAGACCATCGACGGAGTTATCAACCATTTCTTCGTAATAGGTTGCGGCCTTATCGAGCATGCTGTCGAGCGCGCCCGATTCCTCACCAATCGATACCATTTGTATCAACATATTAGGGAAAACTTCTGCTTGTTTCATAGAGTAGTTCAACTGAATACCACTCGACACATCGTCTTTGACTTTTTTGATCGCGTTATAATAGACAATATTACCGGCGGCACCGGAGACAGACTCCAAGGCATCAACTAATGGCACGCCGGCGGCAAACGTAGTCGAGAGTGTTCGAGCGAAACGGGCAATACACGATTTGTCGAGAATATCACCGATGACTGGTAGTTTTAGCATGAACCGTTCTTGGCCATCCCGAAGTGGCTTTGAACGTTTGTGCGCTGCTTTGTAGCTATAAATGACTGCTGCAATACCAGCACAGATAAAGAACCACCAGTCCTGCATGAAGTTTGACATGTTCACAACCATTTGCGTGAATTCAGGCAGTTCGGCGCCGAAGCCGGCGAAGATTTCTTCAAATTGAGGTACAACCTTAACGAGTAGCAAACCTGATACTACACTGGCCACCACAAGTACCGCGATAGGGTAGTTCATAGCGGCTTTTATTTTTCCCTTTAATGCTTCTGTTTTTTCTTTATATTCTGCTAAACGTTGCAGCATGGTTTCCAATGAACCGGATTGTTCTCCAGCGTCAACGAGGTTGCAGAATAGGTCATCGAAATGGTCAGGCTGTCCCCTGATGGCTGATGCGAACGAGTTGCCCCCCGACACGTCATCCCTTATCTTATATATGAGCTCCTTCATGGCGGGGTTGTCTACGCCATCTGCAACGATGTCGAAGGACTGAACGAGTGGCACGCCCGCCTTCATCATCGTCGCGAGTTGACGGGTAAAAAGAGCAATATCACCGGGTGATATTTTTGCTCCAAAACTGAGCAAGGCGCTAATACCGCCGCCTTTCTTAGAAACTTTTGTCGGTGTTATGCCCTGTTTTCTTAGGTCATTCTTCGCAACAACGGCATTTTTACTTGTGATCTCACCTTTCGTTTTGCGACCGGCTCTGTCGGTGCCTTCCCATGCAAATACATTGTTTGCTGCTGCCATGCTTTAACCCTTTTAGTGTCCACTCGTTACGCGGTCAACTTCCTCAAGACTTGTGAGTCCAGTCATTACTTTGATTAATGCTGACTGAAAGATGTTTTTGAAACCTTGCTTCGCACATTCGGCGGCAATTTCAATTGAGTTACCATCTTCCATGATTATCTTTGAAATTTCGGGGGTGATCTTCACAACTTCGTAAATTCCTACGCGACCTTTGTAGCCTCCGGAGCATTTGCCGCATCCCTTTGGTCCAAAAACGTCGAATCCTTTATCAACTTGTTCTTCGCTAAAGCCCTTTTCAATTAGCGCCGATTTTGGGATGTCAATTTTTTCTTTGCAGCTACATAGGCGACGCGCGAGTCGCTGGGCGACAATGAGGTTGATTGACGTTGCCAGATTAAATGCAGGAACGCCCATGTTTCTAAGTCGAGTCAATGTTTCCGGTGCACTATTGGTGTGTAAAGTTGACATCACCATGTGGCCAGTCTGCGCAGCTTTAATAGCAATATTCGCTGTTTCAATATCACGAATTTCACCAACCATGACGATGTCCGGGTCCTGACGCAGAAATGATCGCAATGCTTCACTAAAATCGAGTCCAACCTTATGATTTACGTTGCACTGGTTGATACCTTCGAGGTTGATTTCCACAGGGTCTTCAGCCGTGGATATGTTCAACTCCGGCGTGTTGAGGATATTGAGTCCGGTATACAGTGAGACGGTCTTACCACTACCCGTCGGTCCTGTAACCAGAAACATGCCCTGCGGTTTATAAAGTGCCTCCATGAACAGTTTTTTCTGTTCGTCTTCGTAGCCCAGTGCATCGATGCCCATTTTTGCACTACTGGGGTCAAGGATCCGAAGAACTAGCTTCTCGCCGAACAGCACGGGCAGGGTATTGACTCGGAAATCGATGGCTTTGGTCTTGGAAATCTTTAGCTTGATACGACCATCCTGCGGGACTCGTCGTTCTGAGATATCCATTTGCGACATAACCTTCAGTTGTGCCGATATTCTTGGTGCCAGATTGACGGGCGGGCGTGCAACTTCATGGAGTACGCCGTCCGTTCTAAATCTCACTTTATAGGACTTCTCGAAGGGTTCGAAGTGTAGGTCGGAGGAGTTTGACTTGATGGCATCCATCAGATTTTGTTGATGAAACGCACCACAGGTGTATCATCAACCGCTTGGCCGGGGTCATCTTCTTCAGCGCCACCGCCGCCTTCGTCTACAGCCTCCAAATCAAGGTCGACATCATCATCGCCTAAGTCGCCAAGACCACCACTTTCTTGAGCATCAAGATAGGTCTCTATAAAGGCAGTAAGCTTGTTTTCCTCAACTAAAATTTCTTCCGTTGCAACGCCTGTCTGAAATCCAATTTCTTCAAGACCTTTTCTATTCGTGGGGTCGGAAACGGCAACAAAAAGGCGATTGCCTCGATGAAAAATCGGAATCGCGTGATTGGCTCTGACAAGCTTCTCATCGATCATGTTCTTGGGAATGCTTTCAGGGTCAAGCGCTGTTAGATCAAGCAGTGGCGTACCGAATTCTTCGGCAGCAGAATTAGCCACGTCTATTGAGGTTGCGAGGTTGTTTTGCACAAGGTGCGTAACGAAAGGAACGCGGGTCTTTGCTGCTTCTTCCGAAGCATCGCGGGCGACATGCTCTTCGAGCAGTTTGTCGTCTACCAAGCGTCTTGCAAGCCCACTAAGTTGAACTGGGTTTGCTGCCATAATCAAAATCCCAATGTATTCATCAATCTTGGTTTATAATACTAATATGCCGATGGATTTGATGAGATGCGCACATTAATCTTTCGTTGTTCACCGGTTCAATCCCTCATAACGCGGTGCAAAACCGATGCGAGCACCGGGGAAGTTTACAAGTCGCCTGCTAAGTGTCGATAGTAGCAATTCGTGAATGTAACATAATGTAACTGGTTGTAACATATTACTTCGCCGCTGATTCATCATGACGACGTTGGCACCAAGGTTGGGGCGGTTCGAGTAGGGCTGCAACGTGACAAATTTTGTCACTTTCTGACCTTTTTGCAGCAGTGTTAGTTTTGAAACTGACAATACGGGTCAGTTTTTTTTGATTCTCACGATGGACGGTAGACGTTGTACTTGAATAAGCTGGCATGAGAATTGCCTATTATAAGTAACGAACTGCTGGGTAACGGTATTTCTGTCTAGGGTTGGAAGCTGGATTGGAGAAAACAACATCGCTCTTTTCAATATTTGGATTCGAAAATTTCCAGATTCCAGTGCTAACAAAATAAGTAATTTTTAAAATGGAGCACTTCAATGAATAACAAACTGCAACAGGGTTTTACCCTTATCGAACTGATGATCGTTGTTGCGATTATCGGTATTCTTGCCGCAGTTGCCTTGCCTGCATATCAGGATTACATCAAGACAGCTAACATGACTAAAGTTAACGCTCAGTACGAAAATGCGATTCGCGCGACGCGGGCAACTTACGTTAAAGGCAACACTCAGATCGCTCTCGGTTTAACTTCAACAGTTCCTACGGACAATGACGGTTGGATTGCTGTCTTTAATCCACAAGGTACTTTGGCGCCAGGCGGCGGTGCGGCTTACCAGACTACATCTAACAGCACGCTAGGTGTTATCGGTGTAACCGGTGTTTATACGGCAGGTGCTCAAACTGTAACAATTATTCGTCCTGCTTATGCGGACTATACAACTGCGGACACGACTACAATTGTTGCGGCAGACGAATCTTAAGATTTAGATAATCTTAGCGTTCAAAAAAGGCTGATGCTCGCATCGGCCTTTTTTTTGCCCGCAGAAAAGCAATACTTCTGTTTTCTAATGCGCTGGACTGTCGTTTGTTGTAATCGTCTTGACGAACATAGTTTGGCGGGCAATTATTGGTTTAAAGGGAGATATCAATGATCAACATACAGACATGTACTGAAACGGCCATCGATACGATTATCGATGCGGCGATCGATGCCAGCGTGGAGACGCCTATTGAGACTTGCGCTGATATAAGCGTTGATCGTTTTGCTCGCTGGCAGTACGTCCTAAAAGCGACTGGCAAGCTACAGCGCGGCTTTAGTTTAATAGAGTTGATGATTACTTTAGCTATTCTGGGGGTTGTTACTGCTATCGCAGTACCGTTGTATACCGGTTACATCGAAACTGCGCAGCAGAGTGTCATGAGCGATAGCGTCCAAACCATTATACTTCTTCAAGAAGAGGCGAGGTTATCGACGGGATCTTACAAATCGGGCACTTATAATCCTGCCGACCCTGGCAATGTAAGTGGTTTAACAGCCCTTATAGGCTGGGCGCCTCGTACTAATGAGGATACGACAACGTACGTAGTATCCTGTCTGGCGGGGTTTACGATAACGGGTTCAAGTAACTGTTTGCCTACTTCGCGAGGACTTACGATCGTTGCGACAAATGGTAGTGGCGTGACGATCACAAAAGACCATACTCGGTAGGTTGATAGGTTGCGATTAGACGGAATCCGAAAAGCTTGCTCAGTGTCATTCTGGTCGATTTTATTCAGGTCGACGTTATGCGGTTTTATCAAGTCGACCGTGGATAAAATCATTAATCAACTGAACAACTTCTGCGCTTCGTTCTTGCATGTGTATATGGTGGTGACCGGGTAAATCGACAATCGTTATGTTTGCATCATGCCTCGGTTCGATGACGTCAAGGGTTCGGCTTAACCAACTATTGTCCCGGTCGGCAACGATGAAAAGCGTCTCCGCTTGTATATTTTCAGCGAGTGCATTGAGTTGATCCGGGGTCAGTTCGAGTGGGCCAGAGCCTTTGATTCTTGGGTCAGTACACCAAGTGAATCCACCTTCAACTTTTTTATGGCCTCGTTCAATCAGGCACATTGCTGACGTTTTATTTTGCCCCGTTGCTTCACACAACCTCTGCGTCATTGCCTCGAATGAGGGGAAGACTTTTAACGACGAATTCTTTTTAAAAGAGGATTCGATAGTTGAACGCAGATGGCCAAGCGTTTCGCTCGCAACGTTAGTGCCACAGAACCCGTCGATGCAGATAAGACTATTGACCCTTTCAGGAAAAAAACCTGCCAACTGAGAGCCGATTTCTGCCCCCATCGAGTGACCAATAATATTGAAGGTCTGCCAGCCGAGTTTATCTGCAACACAAAGTATGTCGCGTATGTCATTGAGACCGGAATAGAGGTCGCCAGGCGCACGGTAATCAGAGAGGCCATGACCTGCAAAGTCCATGGCATAGATGTATAAGCCGCTCAGATGGGGTGCGATCATGTCGAAACTATTGGCGTTATCGAGATAACCATGCAGAGCAATCGTCGGTTGTCCCTGCTCTGTGCCCCAGAACTTACCCCGGATGGTCATGTGTTCCAAAGCCATATTGTCTTGTTGTGACATGCCCGTTCTCCGCTCAAAAATCCGTCATTATACGGGCAGAATCTCGCTGCACCAGATCAAGTGATGGGCTGGATGCAGCAAGATAAACTAGCATTATTGGCTTTTTTGTTTCCTTCGCAATTAGTTCGCGTTTGGGCTGAGTTGTTCTAGTGCATTCCAGTCAAGGTCGCCGAATTGAGCATTTGGGTTCACAGGCTGTATGCAAACGTGATCTGCGCCTGCGGCGTAATGCTCCTCTATGCGATTCTGGACCTGTTCTAAGTTTCCCCAGGCAAATGTTTCATCGATGAATTTATCTGACCCGCCATTTTCAAAATCGGACTCATTTAGTCCCATGCGTAACCAATTATTTCTGTAGTTAGGTAACCCCATATAGACAGACGCAACCACGCGCGCGGCTTTTCGTGCGACATCGGCATCAGCCTCTAACAGGACTTTTTGCTCGACACAGAGCAAAGCATCTGGGCCGAGAATATCCCGCGCCATTTTTGTGTGTTTTGGGGAGGTGAAGTAGGGGTGTGCACCCGCGCATTTGTCCCTTGCAAGTTCCAACATTCTAGGGCCAAGCGCAGCGATCAGACGCTTTGGTTCGGTTGCTGGCGGGAACGCCATATAGGGCGCTTCATCCATTGCGTTAAGATATTTGCGCATTGTCGTCACAGGTTTGCCGTAGGTGATCTTTCGAACCCCTTCGACAAATTGTTGGTGCGATACACCTAGCGCAAGTAGGAATCGGTCGCCGGATTGTTCCGCTAACGTTTTCTGACCCGCAACGGTGACACCCGGTTCTCGGTGATAAATAGAGGCAATGCCGGTTGCGACGTTCAGCTTTTCGGTATTTGCCAGTAACCACGAGGCGGACGCATAAGGGTCGCGCCCGGCTGTTTCGGGTATCCAAAGTGTATCGTAGCCAAGCGACTCAATACGTTTTGCTGTCTCTGCAGCCATATTGCTTGGCATTCCATCGAGAAAATACCAAACACCAAGTTTATTAAGTTCCATTATTTATCCACTACCTTATGTGTGAGGCTCATATACGAGCGATTGATGAATCCGGTATTGTCGCCCATTTTTTCATCCCATTGCTGGGTGACTTTGGCGTTGTAAACATCCTCGAGGCTCGCGCCAGCGTTAATCAGTTTGATCATGTCTGCACGGATTGTTGTGAGCATCTCGATATAGTCCTGTAGACCTTCATAGTCAGAAATGGGTCCGTGCCCTGGAATGACAGTTGTTTCTCGGTCAATCACTTTTAGGGTTTCGCTGCAGAAATGAATCACTCCATCCAGCGTGCCGCCATTACCTGCATCGATAAACGGATAGCCGGCGTTGTTATAAACATCGCCGAGGTGAACGGCGTTTGTTCCTCGAAATACGATGGCCGTGTCCCCAGTGGTGTGTGCCGGGCCGAAGTGATAAAGGTCAACGGTTTCGCCATTTAGATGAAATGACATGTCGTCGTCGTAGGTAATGTTGGGCCATGCTTCTTCCGGATAGGCCTTTTGTTCATAGGACGCGACAACAAGGTTAATAATATGATCTTGTTTCATCATTTCGCGAGAGTTTTCATGGGCGACAATCCAAGCGCCTTGTGGGCCTAAGGCCAGATTGCCTTCGGCATGATCGAAATGCCAATGGGTATTAATCGCAAAGTCGACCTCACTATCGCCTTTAACGTCGACATTGATATCATCTATCGCCGACATAATTTGCGGAATTAGTTGTGGAAATTGATCATCAACGATCAGTACGCCATCTTCACCTGTGCTAACGGCGATATTACCGCCTAGACCGAATAGGACGTGCAAGTTATCACCAACTTTTTCGGTGGTAATCTTTGCCTTTGATAAATCCCAGCCGAATGCTGTCATAAGACCATCAAGTGGTAATGTTTCTTGCACGGCGGGCGCTTGGTGAGCGGCCAGGCTAGTCGGTAGTAAGATTGCGACAAGTACTGGAAGTATTTTTTTCATTATCAGTCTCCAATTGTCCGATTTTTGTTTTTTCATCAAGTCATCTATTTTGAGTAACGAAAGTAATATAGCTGTCAGCTTGGCTCAGGTCTATCTTGAGGTAGCATCTCAGCAAATGTTTTCGTGCTGAAAAAAGGCGGCAATCATTTACCATCAGGTAACCGATGCAGCTGATTGACGTAGTGAAAGTATGTCAAGATTGTGGTTCGCCTACTAACGGATATAGAGCTGATGACGCGAAAAAGATACATTACAGAAATGGGTATGGGCGTAGATGTACATGGCAGTAATTATACGCGTGCGGCCGAGCGTGCGGTTTTTGATGCCATTCATCACAGTAGTCTAAATTTCTTCAAGGCACTTGGTAAACACCCGGATGAAATGGAAATTGAATTGTTGATAGGTGTGCCTGAGCCTGAACTGGTAGATAAGGCTGTTGTCGCCAGTGCGCTACCTTATGGTTCTGTTGTGGTCTCCGTGGCAGTGGGTGGTTTAAAAATACCCGGTGAAGATGGCGCTGATCCGGTGGTTATTGCCAACGCGGGCGTAGTGGTTTATCTAAGAGATTAGGTCTACAAGCTAACGTTTCGGTCCCTTTTGTGGTGATGCGAATTTTACTACAAACCATTGTGTTGAAGTAATAAACAACAGCATGCCTGAGAGAATCGTTATGACCCCGAGCAAGGCGAATGCCTGCAGCAAAAGATGGTTGAAATCATCTCGGCTTTCATAATCCATGATATGCAAACCCCAGAGAAAGTCATAAATTCGCCAATTATTCGTTCGCACGGCGCGCAGCTTTCCTGATTGCGCGCCAAGGTACAGGGCCGCATCCTCGCTGCCGTCAATCCGGGCTCGCCACGCCGGTAGTTCCCCGTTGCGGTATTCGTCGCCTGCGGTGACAGTTTGTATGAGTTCGAGCGAGACGATGGAGCGGTTGGTTCTTGACTGCAGGATTTTCTGCGCTTCAGCCTTGTTAATCAAGCCGAGCTTTTCGCCTGTCTCAGCGTCAAAAGTTGTACTGATACCATCCCGCGAAAAGTTGTAGATGGCGCGATGATGCCGCTGTGTGAGGATGATTTTATCGACTCGAACTGATTCAAGTTGTGGGTGCGTTTTTAACAAATCCGACGGCGAGATCAGTTTCAGGTGGCCGAGTTGGTAGCTGCTGGCATCTTTTAACAGATAGCTGCCCCGAATATCATCAATAGGCATGACCGCAAAGTAAAGTCCGCTTGCTGTCCATATTAGCAGTTGAATTCCCGCCACTAGGCCCAGCCAACGATGTGCTTTACGAATGTGTTTACGGCTCAACGATGGTTTCAAAATGTATGGCTCTAATGATTGGCTTGCAGCTGCCGGCAAACTTTGGGATCTCGTGTCTTGTTGATCAAGCATACTTCAAAGCAGGCACCTCGATGCGCTACTATGTCATATGTTGAAAATATCGAACAACGTTTTTCTTGCCGAGGATGAGCTTGAGCTTACTGCTATTCGAGCTCAAGGAGCCGGTGGGCAAAATGTTAACAAGGTGTCATCGGCTATCCATCTTCGCTTTAATATCCCGGAATCTTCGTTGCCCGATTTTTATAAGGAGCGCTTACTCGCCCTTAAAGATAAGAGGGTGTCAAAAGACGGCGTGATGATTCTCAAAGCACAAAAGTTTAGAACCCAAGAGAAGAATAAAGCAGACGCGTTAGAGCGGTTAGTCGAAATAATCAAGAGCGTAGCCGTCGTTCAAAAAGCCCGACAGGCAACACGTCCGACCCGCAACGCACGCAAAAAACGCATGGACGGCAAAACCCATCGTGGCAAAGTTAAGTCAATGCGCGGCAAACCTTCTAAAGATGATTAGATCAGTGAAGTGATTTGTTAGTCCTAACCTTACGCTAATAGGTCATCGGCAACGAAGTATTTTGGATCTTCGATAACATTCACTTCTACCAGATTACCTGCCTTTCTTAGTAATTTTCGACAATCCGAGCTGAGGTGGACCAAATGTAATCGCTTACCGGCATTTTGGTATCGGTCGGCGAGCGTATCGATCGCTTCCAAGCCTGAGTGATCGCAGACTCTCGAATCAGCAAAATCAATAACCACTTCGTCATTTGCCGTAGCGGGGTCAAATTTTTCGAGGAATGACGTCACCGAACCAAAAAAGAGCGGGCCAGATACGGCATAAACCGTTGATCCTTTGTGATCGTCACGGCTGCTGACGTTAACCTGCTTGGCGTGTTCCCAGGCAAATACGAGTGCAGAAACGATGACCCCAACTACAACAGCAATGGCCAGATCGGTTGCTACCGTAACCCCCGATACCATGATGAGAATGAGCGCGTCACTTTTAGGCACCTTGCCAAGAATTCTGAAACTACTCCATTCAAACGTACCAATGACGACGATAAACATAACGCCGATAAGTGCGGCGAGTGGAATCTGCTCAATAAACGAAGAGCCCGCCATAATAAAGAAAAGCAGAAACAGTGCGGCTGAAATGCCAGACAAACGACCCACGCCGCCTGAGTTTACGTTGATCATGCTTTGCCCAATCATCGCGCAACCACCCATACCACCAAACACGCCAGTAACAGTATTAGCGATACCCTGACCGACACATTCCTTGTTACCTCTACCACGCGACTCTGTAATTTCGTCGACTAGGCGAAGCGTCAATAAGGATTCGATCAAGCCGATCGCAGCTAGAATGAAAGAGTACGGCAGAATAATAGCCAATGTTTCCATGGTGAAAGGAACATCGGGAATATGAAAAGTCGGCAGGCCGCCTTCGATCGAGGCGACATCACCAACAACGCGGGTATCAAGGTTAAGACCAAACACAAGTAGGGTCACTGTGACGATGGCGACGAGAGAAGACGGTACTGCTGTGGTTAGTTTGGGTAACCAGTGAATAATTGCCATTGTAACGAGAACAAGCCCAAGTAGCAGGTAAAGATCACTGCCTGTTAACCATGCAACATCAAGGATACTGCCTTGCATTGCGGTGCCTTCGAGCCAACCGGCAGCGCCTGGTTCGCCAAACTGGCTCAGTTGAGCGAGAAATATGACGATCGCGAGCCCATTTACAAAACCCAGCATAACCGGATGCGGCACCATACGTATGAACTTTCCAAGGCGTAATGCCCCCGCAGTAATTTGTATCAAACCCATCAAGACGACAGCGGCGAACAGGTATTCAACGCCATGGTCGGCAACCAGAGCAACCATCACGACAGCGAGGGCGCCGGTTGCGCCAGAGATCATGCCCGGTCGACCACCGATACATGCAGTAATGAGCCCAACCATAAATGCGGCATAGAGACCAACGAGGGGGTCGACACCGGCAACGAACGCGAAGGCGATTGCTTCGGGCACTAACGCCAGTGCGACGGTAAGGCCTGACAGGATGTCATTTTTAGCTGAGGCAGCTCGACTCGGGGTTATTTCAAACATGTGGCGACTCAATAATTAGTATTTGGCGCAACACAGAGCAATCGACTATTGCCAAATCGACGAGGTATTCGACCGACTAAAAATGTCTGCAAGGAGTTGTTACGACGATGGGGAAAAAGGCGCGGAGTGTAACGGATTATGCGACTTATTCCCAATGAAATGCGCATAACTCGGCAGATAGGCTCATCATACTGATAGGGTAGGCGCAGCCGTATCTAATTCAATATTCAATTAGACAACATGACTTTGTGTTAATGTCGGCGAAGCGTGGCGACATACTCGGTAGGGGTTGTATCCGTGGATCGAAAAGTTGCGACCAGGCACTGCGAATTTTAGGCACTGCGAATTGTCTGTCACTGTCGCCAAATCAGAAAAGGTAGCAGCGTCTCGGTCAGCTGATCTACCTTTGCTGTTCATTCCTGGTAACTCTCCTGTAAAGAGGTCTTTCGGCAACAATTGCAGGAATTTGGGCAGCAGCGTCAATGTATATAGGCGCTGTAGTCGAAATTTGGCCAACCAGATTTGGTCAGCCACGGGCGCAGTTGCGATTTAGCGAGGCACAGGTATATGGCAGAGCACTTGATGCGGCCGATGGCAGCTTATAAAGCTGTTAGCGAGCGGCTAATTAACCATCCGCATTGATAGGTCAGTCGCGCGCACAT